>ERZ890953.785-NODE-785-length-17301-cov-6.690073_pt1 | contig 17301 bp, 16 predicted proteins | sample MGYA00521264_ERZ890953 | MGnify/ENA primary metagenome ERZ890953 (study PRJEB32303, sample SAMEA104408629) | aquatic metagenome | biome: Brackish water; feature: Chemocline; material: water | place: Baltic Sea | collected 2014-10-26T21:54:00 | depth 200 m ...
ATATAACTTAAGCAAATATATTAATCGATTCTTATCCAAAATTTCAATACATTTTGAAACATTCATAGATAGTGCTGATAATGCAGATAATTATTTGATTGAAAAGGATAAAACAGTATCTAGAACTAAAGGAGTTCTTTTACTCCTCTTTTTCTATTTCTCGTTTAGTTTTTTTTGTTTTTGTATGGCGAGGTTTTTTCTTTTTAGTTTCAGTTACTCTTGGAAGTGCTGTGTGGGTAAAGGTTTCTATTTCCTCTTGAGGAATATCATACTTCATCATAAATTCTATAGTCTCAAGCATTTTTTCATCATTGGAAGTTACAAATAAAATAGATTCTCCTATTTCATCAACTGCTCTGAGTGTTTTGAAGTAACTTTCAGGTTTAAAAGGAAGATCATAGTTGATAATTCTTTGAATATTTTCAAGTGCAAATGTTTCATAAATCTTACTCGTTGTGATAAGAAGATTACTTTCATTATTGTTAAATGTAAGCGATGCCTCCTCTATCTGAGAGGCTCTATGGTTACCATGGATAACTATAGCATTTATATTCTTACTTTTAAGGTGAGTTCCAAGTGAATCAGCATCTTTTTTACTTTTACAAATGACGACAGTTTTAAGTGCTGGATTTTCGTTAAGAAAAAGCTCAAAGTGCACAAGTTTATCATGCTGTTCCACAAAATAAACTACTTGTTTAGTACGATTGCCAACACTAATATAGTCATAATACTTTTTTTGTGGTTCTAAAGTCTCTTCGCTCATAAAAAATTTCCTTAATTATTTGGGCGAATTGTAGCATAAAAGCTATTAAGTCTATGAATTACATGTTGATAAGGAATAATATCAAATTTTGGATTTTTTTGAATTCATTTTATATACATAAGCTAACACTTCAGCTACTGCACCAAAAAGAGCTTCTGGAATTTTTTTATCGACCTCTACTTCTGCATATAGACTACGAGCCAAAGGTGGATTTTGTACAATATGAATCTCATTTTCACGTGCAATTTTTTTAATTTGCTGTGCTATATGGTCAATTCCTTTTGCAACAACAAGAGGTGCATCAGAGGTTGTCGAATCGTATTTTATTGCAACTGCATAGTGTGTTGGATTTGTTATAACCACATCTGCATTAGGGACTTCCGTCATCATTCTTTGGCGAGCCATTTCCATTTGTTTTTGCTTAATTTTTGATTTAACTTGAGGATCTCCCTCCATGTTTTTCATCTCATCTTTAACCTCTTGTTTTGACATTTTGAGTTCATTAAAATAGTTTTTTCTCACAATTATAATATCAATAATAGCAAAAATAAAAATTATAAATAACATAACTGAAGCTATAATAAGCATTTTATCTTTTAACCAAGAGAGCTGATCGGCGAGTCCAAACAAGGCAACTGTTGGTAATTCTAAAATAAAATAGAAGAAAAAAATGAACCCTACACCTAATGTTGTAAAAGATTTAAGAGTTACTTTTAATCCCTCAACCAATTTTTTGAGTGAAATAAGATTTTTCATCCCCTTAATAGGGTCAAGTTTAGAAAATTTTGGAACAATAGCATCGGTAGTAAAAAGAAAACCAAACTGTGCCAAAGCAGCCACAACACCAGCCACTGCAACAGCTAAAGCAAGAGGCATAACAATAAGCAAAAATTCCTTAATAGTAACAAAAGCAAGCCCCAACATAAACTCTTTATCTAAATGAGTACCAATAAGCGAAAAGTAGTATTTAACAAGGGTCGTAATATGATATGACATATACGGAAACAACATTAAAACACCTAAAATAGCAACAAAAAGTGTAATTACTCCAGAAGCATCTTGTGATTTGGGAACATTCCCCTCTTTTCGGGCATCTTCAATCTTTTTGGAGGTGGGTTCTTCTGTTTTTTCAGCATCATCAGCCATCTACAATACCAAAACTTAATCCATTTTCATAGATAAATCAATCCAATTTGCTTGATGAATTAAAGAACCACTGCTTATTGCATCTACTCCAGTTTTAGCATACAATTCTATCGTTTGTAAGGATATATTACCACTTGCTTCTAGTAAAACATGAGGATAGTTTTCATCTTTATATTTTACTACTTCTATAATCTGTTCTGGAGTCATATTATCACACATTACAATATCACATTCTGCTTGCATCGCTTCTTTGGCTATTTCAAAAGTTTCGGCTTCTACTTCTATTTTGGCGGTAAAAGGAATTTTGTTTCTTGCTTGATTTATATAATCATGTAAATTTTTGATTGTTTTTAGGTGAGTATCTTTTAGCATTAAACTATCATCAAGCCCCATTCTATGATTCACTGCTCCACCGGTTCTTGTTGCATATTTTTCAAATACTCTTAAAAGTGGTCTTGTTTTTCTTGTATCTAGTAGTTTAACACCATAAGGCTCTATTAAATCTACATATTTTCTGGTAAGAGTCGCTATAGAGCTTGCATGAAGGAGTATGTCTAAGATAGTGCGTTCACACTTAAGCATAACATGAGAATTTGCTTTAAATGTTGCAATAACCTCACCTGTCTCAAAACTATCACCATCACTTTTCAACCAAATTACTTCAATGTCTTCTAATTCTACTAAAACATTAACATAGCTTACTCCAGCAACAATACCACTACTTTTTGCAATTATTTTTGCACTTGCATCGACTGCTGGCTCTACTAAAGCATATAAATCTCCACGACCTACATCCTCAGCTAAAGCCTCTCGTACAAATCTTTCTATCATAAAGCCAACATTCGCTCAAGAGCTATTTTTGCCCACTTTTGTGTACTTTCATCTATTAATATCTCATTAAGTGGTTCACCCTCATCAATTGATTTTAATGTTAGGTAGACATCTTCTAATGTTGTTTCATTCATAGTTGGACATTCTGGTTTAGTTGAACTTAATACATATGTATTATTTGGACGAAGTCGATTCACCATATTAAACTCGGTACCAACTGCTACTTTTTGCTCTGCTGGTAAATCTTTAATATATTTAATCAATTGAGAAGTAGAACCGACAAAATCACTTGCATCACAAATTTTTGGATCACATTCAGGGTGAACAGCAATCAAGATACCTGGAAATTTTTTTCTATAAAACTCTATATCTTCAATAGTAAAAAGTTGGTGGACTGAACAAAAGCCATCATAACAAATAATATCAACATCTTTTGGATTACTTCCATCACCAATAATCATCGATTTTAAGCCCATTTGGTTTGCTATATTTTGTCCTAAACATCTATCTGGCACAAAGAGAATCTTTTTATTCTCAGCTAAAGCAGTTGTAATAATATGTTTTGCATTCGAACTTGTACAAACCATACCACCCATCTCACCAACTTTTGCTTTTACATCTGCATTTGAGTTAATATATGTAATAGGTAAAACATCCTCTTTTTTTATACCATTCTCTTCTAAAAATTTCACAGAATCATCATAATATATCCCATCAATCATTTTAGCCATAGCACAACAAGCAAGTTTTGGCATAACAACACGTTTATGTGGAGATAAAACCTTTACACTCTGCCCCATAAATGCCACTCCACAAAAGAGTACAAATTCTGCATCATCATCTCTTGTTTTTACAGCTAACTCTAGTGAATCACCCGTAATATCACCAATTTCAAATACTTCATCTCGTTGATAAAAGTGTGAAACAATCGTGACACTAAGCTTTTCTTTTAGTTCATTTATTTTTTGTTTTAGTTCTTCATTAGTATATTGCAAAAAAATTCCTGTATATATGTAATAATAGTGTGATTATATCAAAAATTTGTTTGTCAAAAGATTAGAAAAAGCTTAAAGAAGTGAAAGGGAGTGCTTGGCTTGAAAAAGCTAAGCATTTATTTATTTTTTATCAGGACAATAAAGCTTTGCCCTTTTCTTGTACGACATTAATGTTACTGCCGCATATTCATCATTACGCATTGTTTTTTCATATTTGATTGCTTTATCCGTAAAAAGTTTGCACATTTTGGGATTTTTTTTTGGTGTATGCTCTGCAGCAAAAATAAAAGATGTAAATAAAACTGATATTAAACTTAATAAAAATAACTTCATGTTCTTCCTTAGTATTAATATAGGAAGCAAGTATACATCAATAATATCATAATGTCAAATTATAATTTAGAATAAAAAATTTAATGATTGTTTGGGAAAAAGAGAAGAATCTAAAAAAGAGGTTTGTGGATTTCTACTAAACAGTAATGTTTAGTAGAAACAACTTAATCCTTTGGACAAAAAAGTTTAGTTTTGTTCTGGTAGTTCTCTAATGTTTTTTGTGCATAAACATCGTCACGCATTGTTTTTTTGTATGTATCTGCTTTTTCTTTAAATATTTTACATAATCTCGGATCTTTTGATGATTCTGAAGATGCAAATAAGCCTGTAGTCATAGTTAATGTTAAAATTGTTAATAAAATTGTTTTCATATTGTTTTCCTTATAATTAATATATGGAGGAATTATACACTAAAAAAACAATAATGTCAACTTATAATCAATTACAGATTTTCTTATAATTTTTTATTTTTTATTTTTTAAAATATTAACGACTTTTAACTTTACAAAGAGCTGTTGATCCTGCTCATAAATATCTAACTGAGTATCAATGGGAACCCTCTTTTTTAAAAGTGTACCTTGTAATGAATGCAGTACATGTACAAAAGGTTGATACATAGGTGTTTTAATATGATCAATATGATCTCGTTGTGTAATATCTGCTAAAACAGCCATAGCACAATAGTATACACTTTTATTCACAGCACGCTGAAGCATATAATCATGCATAAGTGTAATATTTTTGATTAAAACTTCTTTATCTTCTTCTTCTAAAGTATCACTTTCATGTGCTCTTTGTATATTATGTTCTATTTCATCTTCTACACTATAAGTAGTTTTATCAAGTAATTTATCTATGTCTGGACAATATTTTTTTAAGGTATAGAGCATTTCAACATCAGAAAGCCGTATGTCCTCATAACTGTAAGACTTCCCTTCTATATAGTCATGATCTAATGCTTGAATCAATTGAACAACGATATTTAAGTATTTAAACTTATCCTCTTTATTTTTATCAAACTCTATACCTGTGTGTGAAATTATAGGCTTTGGTCCTACATATTTTAATTTTAAAATCATTTTAATTCCTTCTCTTTAAAATTCATCATCATTTTCAAACTCTGACAACGCTTGTTGATATCTTTGTTCTTTAAGCTTTTTTTTCTGGGCATCACTCATAAATGTTTTTTCAAGATATTGTCCTATATGTGTTTTATTATCAAGTTTATACATGTAGGCAAAAGCCCCATAAATTACACCAGCAAAAGCTAAACTTACAATAATCTTTTGTGCTGTATCAAACCTTTGTACTCGCTCCTTAAACTGTATCTCGCAAGCCCCACCAGGACAGTTTGTTGCTTTGTCTTTTTTTACTAAATTAAAAATCATACAACCAACACAAAAAGAAAATGCTGATTCCATAATAAGGAGTACAAGACAAATAATACAGATAAAAACTTTAAGAGGATTTGGTTCCCAGTGAATAACAAGCATATAAAACATAGGTAATGCTAAAACAAGCCCTACAGCCCATGCAAACCGTTTTTGAGCAGCACCTACATATTCTGGTTTTTGATTTCGCACAAAAAATCGTCCCATCAAAAGTGATGGTGAATATGCAGGATTTATCACTCGAATCAAAAAATCAAGTGTGAAAAAAGCTATGAAGTAACGAGTTACTATACCATGGCTTAACATAACTGCATTGGTAAGACTTAAAAGTCCTATGGTAAAAAGTATCCCAGCCCCTGCTCTTGCTTCTCTTTCATTTAAAACTAAAACATCATATCCATCTACTTTTTCACCATATTGAAAAAAATTACTCACGATTTTCCTTATTTTGTATTCTCTTTATTTCCATCAAATATATATGCATACATTGGTACATAAATCAGTGTTAAAAGTGTACCAATCAAAAGCCCACCAATAGCAACATCAGCTAAAGGACTCAAGCGCTCTAAGCCAACAGCTTCTTCAAGTGCTATTGGAATCATCCCTGCGATTGTTGCAAAAGCTGTCATCATAACAGGACGAAATCTAATCTTAACAGATTCTATAGCACTATTATAAGCATTCTCACCGCTAGAGCGATGCTGTTGGTAAAAATCAATCAACAAAACTGCATTCTTAATAATTATACCAAAAAGAAGTAAAATACCTAAAAGACTTGGCATACAACTAGGCTTTGAAAAAAGTAACATTCCCCAAGAGGCACCTATGAGAGAAAGAGGAAGTACCAAAATCATAATAAAGCCCATACGAACAGAGCGATAAATTGCAATCAGTGTCATCAATAAAATAACAACACCCAAACCAATAGCTTTAAGCATTCTTTCAAAACTATCATTTATAGTTACAATATCTCCAGTCTGAGTTAGAATAACATCTTGTATATCAGCTCTTTTAAGAGCTGCCTCTGTATCATCTGTAAGATGAGTAACAGGTCTTTTAGCTCTGTATCCATTTACATCAAGGCTATAGAGCATTTTGTTTCTCTCTATTTTAGCAAAAGTAAGGTGCTTTTTAAGAGTAGCTATCTCACTCAAAGGCACTTCACCAAAAGGAGTGCTAATTGGTAGCAGTCGAAGTGTTTGAATATTTTGAGAAAATTTTCCTTTTAAATATAGTCTCACATATTGAGTATTCATAGATGCTAAATTCGCATTTAGTCCTACAACTTGTCCTTTAAGCGGCATTTGCATAGCTATTTGATATGGTGTTATTCCATAACTCAAAGCTTTATTTTCATCAATATCTAGTTGAATTTCTGTAAAATCTTTATCCCAACTTGTGCTTAGAGAAGTAAGACCTCTAACATCTGCTATTGCTTTTTCTACCTTATGCGAAGCCTCTGCTAATCCCTCTACAACAGGTGAACTTAGTCTTACATCTACTGTCGCTTTTACACTTGAAACTGCTGTTGCTCCAAAATCAAAAACATCATTTCTTTTAATTCCTTCAAGATGAGAGATTTTATCTCTAATTATATTCTCTAACTCCCAAATAGTTTTTTCTCTCTCAAAACGATTTACTGCATTTATAGTAATTGTCGCTTCAGCTGGAATATTTCCACTTCCAAGACTAAGCACATCTGTTTCTGTTCCAAAAGCAACAGAACTCATTTTTACCCATTTTTGTCTCTGTAACCATTTTAATATTGGTCTTATTTTAGTCTCTGCACTCTCAACCGTCTCATTCGCACTAAAAGCAATTTGTGCTTTTATAATTCCAGTATCCATAGGAGGCATTGCATCTTTACCGATGGTTGGCATAATATTTTTCATGCTTAAACCAAGCAATATAATGACACCTAGTGTTAAAGCAATACGACGAACAACTCTAAACTTGCCATTTGAAAATTTAATAATTCCTACATAAGGTGATACAAGTCGTCCTATTGTATTTTCATAAAACCATTCAAAACTATTTTCTATCTTTGTTTTTCCTGTACCATTTCTGTAAAGCCAAGAAGATAAATGTGGTATAAAAGTAATAGATAAAAAGTAACTTACAATAAGAGCGATAATGAGTGTTTCAATTAAAGGCCTAAAAATTTTCTCTGGAAATCCACCGACAAACATTAGAGGAAATAAAATAGCAATAGTTGCTACAGTACCTGCAAATATAGGCATAAGTACCTCTTTTGTTCCATGTTTAATGGCAGTTTGTAAATCTTCATGCGATTCATTTAGGTGTCGTTCAATATTTTCAAGGACAACAACAGCATCATCAACAAGCATTCCTAAAGCTAAGATAATTGCTGTATAAATCACAAGATTTAATTCTCCTCCAGTGAGCCATATAATAGCTATTGTTGAGAAGAAAACCATAGGGATAGATAATCCTGCTGCTAAAATAGCTCTAAAGTTTCCTAAAAAAATCATAATTACAATAAGAGTATAGATTATTGCATCTTTAAGAGCATCAAGCATATTGGAGTTGGCTTGTTCTATTAAATCTCTTTGAGTATCACTAATTTCAAAATTAATATTTGGATATTGTTCTTGCAGCTTCTCCATCTCAGCTCGTGCTGCCTTACTTACATCTAAGACACTTCCATGAGGAGCTCTTTGGATTGCTAATGCTATAGCATTTTTACTATTACCAATATAGCCACTTGTTCGTTTTTTATGACTCCATTTCACATCTGCTATATCTGACAGTCTTACATTTGGCATAATTTGAAGCTGTTTTAATTTTACAACATTATCTCTTTCACCATAAAAAGTAACTGTATAAAAGTCATTTTCACCCTTTATAAAACCAATTGGCATATCACGGTTAAGTACTTGAAGTGATTTTGTAATATTTTCAAAATTCACTTCATATCTTTTCGCTTTAAATGGATCAACTTCTATATTTATAGAACTCTCATAACCACCAAATACCTCAACATTTCCAATCTGTTTGTTACTCAATAAATAAGGCTTAATAAAACTATCTGCAATTTTACGGATATCTCCCAAATCGATACTACTGTTTTTTGGACTAAGAGCTATGATATCTACAGGAAGTGTAAAATCTCCTGCTGTATAAATTGCTGGATTAGTTCCCGCTGGTAGTTTTGCTTTTGCAATACTTAGTGCATTTGCCACATCAACTGCCGCAGCATTAAGCCCTTTTTTGTAGTCAAACTCAGCTTTAACGATAGAAAAATTTGCTACATTTATACTACTAACATCTGTAACTAAACCTAAACTAGAAATCTCTTGCTCAATTGGTTTTGAAACGGTAGAAGCAGCTACTTGAGCTGTTGCTCCTGGCACACTTGTAATAACTATAACCTGAGGTGGATTAGCATCTGGAAAAAGATTTTTAGGAAGAGTAACAAGCCCAATAATACCTATAATAAAAAAACCTGCTATCAAAGAGTAAAGAAGATAAGGTCGTTTATAAAAAAATTCAAACATCGTTTACTCCTTTACTTTGAGAGCATAACCACTTGTAAGTTTCAGTAATATATCTGGTTTTGCTACAACAATTTTTTTATCCTTTAATACTTCTTGAATAACTACACCCTGCTGGGCACTTTGAACAATATGAACCTCTTTGGCAAAAGCTTTTTTTCCCTCTATTTCAAGTACAAAACTCTTACCATTACGATTTAGAAGTGCATCAAATGGTAAAAGGATTGCATTATCATGTAGAGTAACAACATTTACTTCAACTCTATCTCCACTTGTTAAATTATGACTTCCTGTATAAATTTTATACTCAGCTAAACCATGATAGGTACTGCCAAGTGCTGTGGCGGGGTAAATTTTACCCTCAAATTCTACACCTTTAATAGGTAAATTTCTAGGAACTCTAACCATAAGGTAAAAGCCATTTTTTGAACTTATTGCAATTAGAGGCTTACCCGGCATACTAGTAGCTCCACTATTATCATAAGTCTTAGCTATTACACCATCAACGGGTGCAGTAATTGTTGCATAAGAGAGATTATTTTTAAGTTCTATCTCCTTTTGTATCAGTCCTGCTTTTTGTGCTATTGCATTTGCTATAAGAGTAGATTCTTTTTGGGACTCTTCTATTGAAGCACCTTGCACTTTTAAAAGTTCAAGTGTTCTTTTGTGAGTTGCTTGAAAGTTTTTTATAGATACATTTGCCGCTTCTATCTGTTCTTTAACACTTACAAGACTACTTTGAATATTTGTAGTGTCAAGTCTTGCAATAACTTCACCTACCTTTACACTTGTTCCACTTCTTTTAATACTAATAATTCTTGCAGCAATTCTCGGAGCGAGTTTTACATCTTTGTCATTATCTACCACTGCTAAAAAGGGTAAAGTAAGTTTCACTCTCTGTATCTTTGGAGTCATAGCAGAAACCACGATTGGGTAAATTTTTGCTTTAGGAGTACTAGCATCTTTTGCTTTTGCAATTTGTATAGCTTTTATTCCGCCTAAACCAAGTGCAGCTATGACGACAATACTCAGTCCTATTTTTAAATATTTAATCATTTTACCATCTCCTCAATATTATTTGCATAGATTACAGCCAACTGCATCTGTGTTTGCCAAATTGTGGCTTCTGTTTTATAAAGTTTTGCTTGTTCTGAGACAACATCATCTTCATATCGTAAATACTCTTCTGTTGAGAGTCTTCCACTTTTGTAGTTTAGTTTTGCGATTTCAAGTAGTTTATTTTTATCCTCTATACTTTTATTATAGAGTTTTTTAGAGTTATCTAAGAGAGGTAGAGAACTCTCTAACATTTTGGCTTGAGCATTAAGTTCATCACTTAATTTTGTTAGTTCAAGCTCTCCTGATTGTACTTCTATTTTACTCAGTGCTATATTATCATGTTGACTCATTGTTAAAAGAGGAATATTAAGAGTTATTCCAATATTTCCATAGTTTTCATTTACTGTTTCATCATTGTTATAAGCATCTGCACGACTATAAGCATAGTTTCCATGTGCAAAGAGAGAAGGATAAAGTTTCTCTTTTTCCTCTTTTACACCCAACCTGTCAGCATGAATCTTCTCTCTAAGTGGTCGAAGTGATGCCAAGTCACCTTTTACATAACTTCCCACTCTACTCATAGCTACTGGTTTATCTAAAGCAATACCCGTTAACGACTCTACAGTACTTATAATACTTTTCTTTTGTAACTCTATATTATTTTTTGCAATGGCTATCTGATTAAGTCCATCATTTATCTTATAGAGTGCCGAGGCAGAAGCTCTTCCGTTATCTACTTTAATTTGCAAAGTTTTTTGTGTCTCTTTGAGTGATTTTTCTTTTGCATCTAAAGATTTATTGAATTCGACAAGATATAAAAAGTTTGCATTTGCCCCTACAATTATTGCCTCATTTTTTAACAAATTTATATGTTTTTTTGCTTTTGAGCTTTTTTGCACGGCTTTTGCTTTATCTGCTGATGTATAGATAGACTTTACAAAGAGTGGCATACTAAAGTTTGCTCCCACTTTATAAATATTATTACTAAATGGTTGTGCCACTGTTGGATCTTGCACCATAGGTAGCAACTCATTTGGTGGAATAGGTAATAGACCTGTTGGTGAAGAGTAGTTGTCATAAGTTGCAAAAAGATTAACTTTTGGATAGAGCTGTGAAGTTGCTAAATCCTCATAAACTTCACTTTTTGTAACAAGCATTTCATCTAACTTGGTTTGTGAATGTGATTTTAATGCACTAAAGAGTTCAGGCATACTTTGAGCATACATGATAAGTGAAACACTAAGCACAAGTAATATTTTTTGCATTGTTTGGTACCTCCAATATTTGTTTGATATTTGTATAAAGAGTTTGAGCGATTTCATCTATAGAACACTCACTACAAGTATCGAGAGTTACATCTACTTCCATCGCTTTTTTTCGTAGTGGTCCTGTTGTTACAAGTAGGTTAATAGTACCTAAAATCATAAAGTGTATTATCATAGGTGTAGACTTTTTAAATATCCCCTGCGCCTCTCCTCTTTTGAGAATATCACTCAAAAGAGAAAAAAGATTAAGCATACTGACAAACATCATATCTGGTATATGGGCACCGTTATCACTCAGTTCACGAAGAAGTAAAGCAGGAAAAAATGGCTCTTTTTTAGCATATCTTGCATAAGTATCTATAAATGCTTTCAATTCTCCAAAAGGATTGTCACAACATTTATCTGCTTCAGCAATTTCTTCTCGTATAGCCAAAAAAAGCCCACTCATCACATTTGCATACAATCCAGCCTTATTTTTAAAATAGTAGTAAATGAGAGCCTTGTTTACATCACTCTCTCTTGCAATATCGTCTGCTGTAGTTGCATCATACCCTTTTTGAGAAAAGAGCTTCATCGCATTTTGAATAATCTTTGCTTTGGTCACTTTTGCATCTCTTTTTTGCTTTGCCATGATTTCAAATTCCTACAATTAACTAAATATTTAGTTAATTATATCAAAGTATCTCTACTTATGTCAATTATTTTATTTATACTTCTATAGAAACTTTTTCACTGTCTAATTTTGCATCATGAAGTTTATCTAAGAGTATCTCTTTAGAATCACCGGGCATATACTCTACCACCAAGATATGTTCATGATGGATATACCTTTTAAGTTTTTCAACAAAACCCAAAGCATCTTCAATACTACAATGAGTCAATAAAATGGAATAGAGATTATTTTCAATCTTACCAAAATAATCACTTTTTCTGATTAGTTTTTCATTAATTGTATGTAAGGTATCACTCTTTGCACTAAAAGCAATAATTGCAAACTGATTACTATATCGCCCAGCACGAATTATCTCTTTATCTAAAAAATCATCAAAGGCTATCTCGTTGTAAGCCCCTGTCGCTTCCTCTTTTTGCATCAAATCTTGTATATTTTTAAAAACTATTTTATGCTCCAAGGCTTTATCTCTTAGCATATTATTCTTTTCAAAAAAGAGATAGGTCATTAACAATATCGTATATATAAATATTGACAAAATTACAACACCAAGGACTATAGACATAAACATCTCTTTATAAACAAAATCATCACTTAATGAAACAATCATAATAAGAGCCAAACCACCTTTCATCCCTGAAAGTGTTAAAATATTACTCCATCTAAGAGATAATTTTTTATACATGATAAAGAGCCCTACTACAAAATAACGAATGAGTGTTGTTAAAACAAAAGTGTAAATAATCTCTACTCTATATTTATATAAGAGTTCAAGATTAATTACATTTGCAATAGAGATAAAAATAATAGCATTTGCAAATAGACCCAAATAATGCGACTCTTTTTTATAAGCACGAAAAGAGACTTCGTTGGAACTCACTTGATTAAAATAGTGTAAAATAGCTGAATAATTTTTTTTCTTGTAATGTCCCTCTTTATCAAAAAGATATTTAAAAAATAAAACTGCAACAACTACAGAGAGTATTCCAGAGAGATGCCATTCATCTGCTACTAAAAAAGCTAAACTCCCCATGATATAAATCGATATAAACTGCTCAAAACTATCTTTTGATATTTTAAAACTGTAATATCCAACAACACCTACAGCACTACCAATAATAACAGATAAGAAAACTGTATAAGCAATTACTCCAGATATTGAAGATATAGAAAGGTTTTCACCGTTTAGTATAGGTATTGCTATAAAAAAGAAGATTATCATGGCTGTTATATCGTTAAAGAGGCTCTCACCTTCTGCATACAACTTTAGCATTTGGGGCAATTTAAATTTTGAAAAAATAGCTCCGACAGAGACAACATCCGTTGCCATTAATGGAGTAAATAAAATCATAAGATGAAAAATAGAAAGATGATAACTATCATCAATAGCATAGGTGATTCCAACAGCTAAAACAATAGAGATTACAACAGCACTCACGGCAAGATAAAAGATACTTGAGAGATTCTCTTGAAGCTCACTTCTTGATAATCCTAGAACATCTGGTATTAAAATTATCGGTAGCATTAAATACATGATATTTTCAAAATTATTACTTAAAATGGATAAATCTAAAAAATAATTTGCAATATATGAGAGAATAATCACTACCAAAACGAAAGGGAATTTAGTGCTATCTTCTACAAATTTTGATACAAGTATTAAGAGTAAAATAATTAAAAATATCTCTAACATTTAACTTTTCCTATACTATGAGTGCTTTATTGTCATCTTTGTTGTACTCACACTGAAAAGTAGTATGCTCTATATGAAAATTATCATGTAGAATATGCTCTAACTTTTCAAGCACTCTATTTGATGCTTCTAAATTAAGATTTTCTTCAAAATCAAGGTGTGCTTCAAGGTGAATGCGATGGTCATCCAGTCGCCATAAATGAATATGATGTATATTTTTTATCTCATTTTCTTTACAAACTAATCCAACCAATTCCATTATGTCAATCTCTTCAGGAGCAAATTGCATCAAAATGGCACTTGATTCTCTGATGAGAGAAACAGATGCAGACATAAGATAAAAAGCAATAAGAAGTGAGATAATAGGATCTACCCAAAAAAGCTGATAAAAGTACATAAGCATTCCACCAAGCACAACACCAACAGAGGTCATAACATCAGTTAGCAGATGTAAATAGGCAGCTTTTATGTTCATATTGTTTTGGGCATCATCTTTGACAAGAAAAACACTCAAAGCATTTAAAACAATACTCAAAATTCCTAATCCTATTACCCAAAGCGAATCTATCTTCTCTGGATGATACAGTTTATGAAAAGCCTCAATAATTAAAAATATACCTATTCCAAAAAGTACCGAAGCATTAAAAAGTGTTGCTAGAATTTCTGCTCGTTTATACCCAAAAGTTTTTGTTGCTGAATTTGGTTTACTAGCATATCTATTGGCAACATAAGCAATAACAAGTGCCAAAACATCGCTAAAATTGTGCATAGCATCACTAAGTAGAGCCAAAGAACCAGAGAGTATTCCACCTACTATTTGAGATAGAGTTATGATTATGTTAAGTAGTATCGTTATAAATAAGTTTTTGCCACTTACTTCATGATGATGATGATGATCTGCCATTAATTACTCCTATATATAGCATATTAGCATATTCTTATATGCTTATCAACTATTTAAAACTTTTATTTGTTTATAATACCACCAAGGATTTTAAAATGAAAAAATTGTTACTACTTATAATGGTTGGGCTTACTACTCTAAGTGCCAACTCTGGTGAAGATATTTACAAAGCAAAATGTTCAATGTGTCATTCAAACAAAGGTATGATAAGTGCATCTGAGAGAAAGTCTATGATGGAAAAAATGCAAACAGCCTCAAAAGAAGAGAGGATGGCAATGCGGGAAAAAATGAAGAAGAAGATGCAAGAGGAGAATATGATGGCTCCCCCTATGCCTATGGTATCCTTGCGTTTAAAATCAAAACTCAAAACAAAAAAAGAGTTTATAGCTTTTGTAGAAGATTATATTCAAAATCCGAGTCAAGAGAAGGGTTTTTGTATGCCAAGAGCTTACGAAAGGTTTGGAACTATGCCTCCAATTGGCAAAGGCATGAGTACAGAGGAGAGAGCGACAATTGCCTCATGGTTATATGATAATTACAAAGGTTCATGGGATAAATCTTGCGAAGCAAGAAACTGTGAATTAAGAAATCAACAATCAAGAAAAGAGACGAAATGTGGTGCTGCCAAGTGTGGTGGTTCGGTTAAAATACCTACACACTAGATAAATACACCAAAGATACTTTTATATTTTCTTTGGTGTATAAAGTTTAAATTAACTAAGGGGATAGTTTTAAATTTTTAAAACTGAGTTTTTTGTTCCAAATGGTGAGTCAATAGTCTGAGTCTCACTATCACATATCCAAAATGAACTGTCTGTTTTGTATCCAAATTCATATTCGTTATTACATTTTAAAACTTTTCGTAAATAGAGTTCACCACTTTTTTTACTCTTCATCTCTTCCTCTTTCCAATCGTTCCACTCTCCACTTAAAAAAACTTTCTCTTCCGATTCTGGAATCATTGAGAATGTTACCCAAGCCTTGTCACCTTTCTTTGTTATTTTTAGCATGTAAAACTCCTTGTTCACCTTAAATATCTGTTTCATACAACTCTACCAACTAACATACCAACACTATATTGTATTATAAATTAATTTCAATTAAATTACACCAATAATTAGTAAAAATGGCACAATTTTATCTGTAATTTTGTTCATGTGCAATACAATACAAAATTAAGTATTTCACACAAGGACATAAGATGAGTTTACACGAAAATGCTGGGAAGTTAGCTCCAAAAACAATATTAACAAATATTCCACAATTAATAAGTTTGTACTATACAAACACTCCAAACATCGCAGATGATACCCAAAAAGTTAGCTTTGGGACATCTGGGCATAGAGGTTCATCTCTGCTCAATAGCTTTAATGAGACACATATTCTTGCAGTCACTCAAGCTGTATGTGATTACCGTAAAAATTCCGGAATTGATGGGATTTTATTTATGGGAATGGATACTCATGCACTCTCATACCCAGCACAACAAAGTGCCTTGCAAGTGCTAAGTGCAAATGGTGTAGATGTATATATTGCAAAGAATTTTGGTTATACCCCTACTCCTGTAATTTCTCATGCTATCTTAACACATAACAAAAATACTAATTCAAAATGCGATGGAATAGTTATAACACCATCGCACAATCCACCAAGTGATGGAGGCTTTAAATACAATCCACCTCATGGTGGACCTGCCGATACAGATATTACTGATTGGGTTCAAACAAGAGCAAATGAAATAATCAAAGATAATCTAAAAGATGTAAAAAAACTTGATTTAGACTCAGCATTAAAATCTAAGTATGTAACTGAGTATGATTATATAACTCCCTATGTAAAAGATTTAGAAAATGTAATAGATATGGATATCATCGCTAAATCTGGTATATTACTCGGTGCTGATGCAATGGGTGGAGCAGGAATGGCTTATTATAAGGCTATAAAAGAGTTTTATGGATTGAATATGGAAATTTTCAATGATACTCTTGATTCTACTTTTTCATTTATGCATTGTGATAAGGATGGAAAAATAAGAATGGACTGTTCTTCTGCTTATGCTATGGCGGGGCTTATTACTATGAAAGATAAGTACGACATAGCCTTTGGAAACGATACAGATTTTGACCGTCACGGAATTGTTACAAAAAGCGTAGGACTAATGAACCCAAACCACTACCTAAGTGTAGCCATAAACTACCTTGCACAAAACCGTCCAGAGTGGAAAAGTTCTTTAGCTATAGGAAAAACACTTGTAAGTAGCTCTATGATTGACCGTGTTGCTGTGTCACTTAACAAAGAGGTTATAGAAGTTCCTGTTGGCTTTAAATGGTTTGTTGATGGTTTAAACAATGGTGATATATTTTTTGGTGGAGAAGAGAGTGCGGGAGCAAGTTTTTTACGTAAAGATGGAACTGTTTGGAGTACCGACAAAGATGGCATTATCATGACTCTACTCTCAGCTGAGATACTAGCAAAAACTAAAAAAGACCCTGGTGAGCATTACCAAGAACTTACTAAAAAATTTGGTGCTCCTATCTATGCTCGTATAGATGCACCAGCAGATGCAAAACAAAGAAAAATACTTAAAAATTTATCTCCTGAAGATGTAAAAGAAGAGACTTTAGCTGGTGAAAAAATTGAGCAGGTTTTAACAAATGCATCTGGAAACAATGCTCCAATAGGCGGATTAAAAATTGTTGCCAAAAATGGCTGGTTTGCTCTTCGTCCATCTGGAAC
>ERZ890953.787-NODE-787-length-17297-cov-5.695859_pt1 | contig 17297 bp, 18 predicted proteins | sample MGYA00521264_ERZ890953 | MGnify/ENA primary metagenome ERZ890953 (study PRJEB32303, sample SAMEA104408629) | aquatic metagenome | biome: Brackish water; feature: Chemocline; material: water | place: Baltic Sea | collected 2014-10-26T21:54:00 | depth 200 m ...
ATAGGTTATTTTGCACTAACGATTTATTTGCTGGTAAAAACCGGGTTTCTGAAAAAAGTAGCACTGCCATACCAATGGTTAATTTTTTTATTATTCAGCCTGATTTGGGGCGTATTGATTGAAGTTCTCCAATACGATACCAGTAGAGCTCCGGACTTGAATGATGTTTTTAGAGATATCACCGGCTGTCTGCTGATGCTGTCGTTTCATCCGGCCTTATTAAAGTTATCCAGTTTTGCTTTGCGCTTTTTTATCCGTTCTGCGGTATTGATAGCTTTAGGTATACAGTTAATTCCGCTTGCTGTGGCACTTATTGATGAGACAACGGCTTATCTTCAGTTTCCTGTTTTATCGGATTTTGAAACACCTTTTGAGCTTGATCGATGGGATGGCGGTGCAGCTAAAGAAGTGGTTCAGCTCGATTCCGGGTCGAAACAGTCGCTGTTAAAAATAAGTTTAAACACAAACACCTATTCCGGTGTAGGTATGAAATACCTGCCATCAGACTGGAGCGCTTATAAGTCGGTAAATATGAGATTCTTTAACCCGACAGATCAGTCGCTAAGCCTGGTAATTAGAATTCATGATGCCAGGCACCTGGCAGGGCCGCTTGCTTATGCTCATAGCGACCGCTTTAATAAAAGAATAAACCTTAAGAAAGGATGGAATGACATATCCATTTCGTTATCGGTAGTCGAAATGGCGCCATATAAACGAAAAATGGATATGAGTCAGATACGGGATATCAGTTTTTTTACTACGCGCTTACCTGAGCCAGCAGTGATTTACCTGGATAAGATTTATCTTGGTCGCTAATTTATAGGAGACTCCTAGTAGCTTCTCTCTACAGCATAATCTGCCAGAAATAATAAAGCCTGTTTTGATTCTGAGTCGGGCAGGCTGGCAATAGCCGCTTTGGCAATTTGTGCATGCTCTATCGCCTGTTTGTGGGTATAGGCAAGGGCACCGGTTTGCACAATTATTTCAGTGATTTCTTCGATTTTATCCAGCCCACCTTTTTCTATGGCCTGCCGAATTACATCTCGCTGTGACTGTGTACCTTTTTGCATGGCATAAATCAGTGGCAGTGTCGGTTTTCCTTCGGCCAGATCGTCGCCCACGTTTTTGCCGAGCTCCTCACTATCAGCTTCATAATCGAGGGCATCATCAACTAGCTGAAATGCAATGCCGAGGTGTTTACCGTATTTTCCTAAAGCTTCAGCACACTGTTCAGGTGAATTGGTGATAATAGAACCTGTTTTACAGGCCGCTTCAAACAGGCAGGCGGTTTTATTGTAAATAACCTGGTGATAATTCTCTTCAGTAGTGTCAGGGTCATTGATATTCAGTAACTGCAGCACTTCACCCTGTGCGATGGTGTTAGTGGTGTCAGCCATCAGGTTCATAATTTGCATTGATTCTGCAAGTACCATCAATTGAAACGCACGTGAATAAAGATAGTCGCCGACCAGAACGGCGGCTTCGTTACCCCAGATGGAGCTGGCTGTCTGTTCTCCACGGCGCATTTCCGACTCATCTACCACATCATCGTGTAGCAATGTGGCGGTATGAATAAATTCAATTATGGCAGCTAACAAGGCATCAACTTCACCTTTGTAGCCACAGGCTTTGGCAGCCAGCATAACAAGCATCGGGCGTAATCTTTTGCCCCCGCTGTGAATAATATGCTGACTGAGTTGATTGATTAAAACCACATCAGAGCTTAAGTGCTGTTCAATGACCTCGTTGACTCTTTGCATATCAGTTGTAGTGAACTGCTTGAGACTTTCGAGAGTAAAAGCTTCAGGTAATGAATTACTGGAATGGCTCATGAGGTTTACGTTAGGTTTCTAAAAGTTGGTTAATCATGTTTTCTAATAAAACTGTTTTGTCACGAAGTACACGAAGATATTTTGTTGGCCTAATTCTTCGTGCTCTTAGTGGAGAATAATTATTTTCCAAATATATGGCTAGTTTATCAAAAAAAAGGGCGGATAAACCGCCCTTTTTTGTTAACTCTAGTTAACTATTAATTTTGAGACTGATAGTGCTTTATCAAAATTTCAGCAACTTCTGGTCGTGAAAACTCTTTTGGTGGCGCTTCGCCATTAGCCAGCATTTCACGAACTTTAGTACCGGAAAGCAAAACAAAATCATCTTTCTGATGATCAGGTGCTTCACACATCATGACAACTTTATTCAGTTTCTTCGACCAGGCAGTGTGGTCAGCATTGAAAATTTCGATCTCCATAGCGCCTGCAGGTACTTCATCTTTAAAGATAGTCTGAGCATCGAAAGCACCGTAGTAATCACCTACACCAGCGTGGTCACGCCCGATGATGAAATGAGTGGCACCCATGTTCTGACGGAAGTAAGCGTGTAACACAGCTTCGCGAGGTCCGGCGTACAGCATATCGAAACCATAACCGGTCACCATTGCGCTGTTGGCAGGGAAGTAAACTTCAACCATTTTACGAATAGCGGCATCACGGACAGGAGCAGGAATATCTCCCGGCTTCAGCTTTCCTAGCAGCATGTGGATTACCAGGCCATCACAACCTAAACGATCCATAGCCATGTGGCATAACTCTTCGTGTGCAAGGTGCATCGGGTTACGAGTCTGGAAAGCAACGATTTTTTTCCAGCCACGCTCGGCGATTTCGTTACGAATTTCAACCGCTGTGCGGAAAGTGTCAGGAAATTCATCGATGAAGTAACTGAAATGTAAAACATGAATAGGACCTGAAACGGCAACATTACCCTGGCTATTGAAAGCAGCGACACCTGGATGTTCAGCATCATCGGTACGGTAAACCTTATCGGTCATAGTAGCCATTTGCTCGGCTGTGACGGTTTCGATGTTTTCAACGTCCATAATGGCCAGTACAGGATTGCCATCCATGTTAGGATCACGCAATGCAATACGCTTTGCGTTACCGATAGCATCGGCGTTATCCAGCAGACATAAAACAGGGACAGGGAAGAATGAACCGTCTGTCAGAGTCATGGTTTCAGCTGCGCCCATGGCGTCAGCCACGTTCATGAAGCCTTTTAGCGGGTTGAAATAACCGGCACCCATCATCACTGCGTTACCGGCAGCCTGTGAGCTAATTGTGACAGAAGGCAGCGTTTCAGCTTCTTTCGCTAATTTTGCATGTAGTTCAGTATCGTAAACAAAACGAGGTTGTAGCTCATCGGAACCAATTGGTTTAATCATGGGAATCCTCCAGATTTTAGAATAAAAATTATGTGCTCCTGAAACTAACCAGGGGCAGGCATGCCTGAAAATGGCACGCAGATTAACCGTCTGGCGGCCTTCATGCAAGCGTATCTCTCTATGCCTTGATAGAGGTCATTTATACAAATGATTTAAAGAGTTTTTTCGGGATTGAATCATTAGCAGCTGGAAAGTTGTTTTACGATCTCGTCCAGTAAATCAATTATGCTTTTAATCGAGCTATCTTCGCCCAGCAGCCTTACCCGTTCGACCTTTAAATCGTATTGACTGCTTAACTGTTTAGCCTGTTTATCCATTGGCTCTCTGACAATCAATAGACATTTTGCTGGCGTTTTCTGCAAAGTTTCATGCAATGCCGATAATTGCCTGATGCTGCTTCCCTGATCATGATTATTGCGGAAGCTACCGATATTTTTTATTCCAAAGCTTTTCTCCAGATAAGCCAGAAACTGGTGCTCCAGGATGTATTTTGGCTGAATGGCGCGTAATGTTTTCTGACTTTTTTGTTTCCAGTCGGTAACTTTTTTGATCAGTTGTAGTGAATTGTCGAGGTAAAGCTGTTGATTGGATGGATCGATTTGCAGTAATTTTTGAGTAATTAACTGGGCGATTAAGGTGATATTTTCCGGGCTGAGCCAGATGTGTCCGTCTATATCGTGGTTATCGCCAATTAAATGGTTGGCGGGAAATGATTTAATCAGCTCAAGGGTAATACCTCTGGAGGGTAAAGCATTTTTTAAACGATTCAGGCCTGTTTCAAAATCGTCACTAACCCAGATTAACAGGTCTGTTTTACTGGCTATTTTGAGCTGTGAAGGTTTGAGTTGAAAGTGATGTGGTGACTGATCACTTTGTATCAGTAGCTCAGATTGACCTGCGCCGTGCATGATTTCATTGGTGATCAGCTGAATAGGTCGAATGGATGTAACAACTTGTACATTGTCATTAGCCAGCAGATGACCGGGGGCCAGTAAGTAGAGTAGTAAGAATAAAATACGCATGCGGGAAATAAAAATGTATTTAAAAAATGTTATGTAATAATATAACAATATGCATGTCAAACAACATAATAATTTACTGGCTTTTAGTGAGCACAACCATCATCAATGTGAAAAGGTTTTGCTGGATAGAGCAAAAACACTATGTGACCAGCGAGAAGTCAGGCTAACCCTGCGCAGGCGTCAGGTGCTTGAAATATTGCTGAGTACGCATCAACCGATGGGTGCTTATGATGTGCTTAATACTCTCAACAAAACTGAGCAAAATATTACTCCACCTATTGTTTATCGTGCGCTGGATTTTTTGCTGGAGCAGGGGCTTGCACATCGTATTGAAAGTGAAAATGCATTTGTACCCTGTATGCATCCGGGGCATCAATGCGAGGCACAATTTTTAATCTGTTCCAATTGTCATTGCGTGGCCGAGCTGGATAGTGCTATCTCGCCCGTACTGGATGAGGCTCAGAAAATCGGTTTTGAAATACGTCATGCAGTGATAGAAATCAGCGGCCTGTGTGCCACTTGCAGGCAATAATCATGGCGCTTATCAGGGCAATAGAAATTGGACTTTGTATTGGCGAAAAACAAATTCTTCATGATATTAGTTTCCAGCTTGAAGCCGGGCAAATTACTACCATTATCGGACCTAACGGGGCAGGAAAGTCATCGTTAGTGAGCATTGTCATCGGATTAAACCGGCATTTCGACGGCCAGGTAATTCGACAGCCTGGGCTGAGCATGGGGTATTTGCCACAACATTCAACGATAAACCCGTTAATGCCGCTAACCGTAAAGCGCCTGATGTCTTTAACTCATAAAACGTCCAAAGTGGAAGTGGTACAGGCGCTGGAAAAAACAGGTGTTGCCTCGTTGATAAATCAGCAGGTTAGTAGCCTGTCCGGTGGTGAGACGCAACGCGTCATGTTGGCCCGGACACTGTTAGGAAAACCCGATTTACTGGTGCTGGATGAACCGACAGCCGGTGTCGATGTTACCGGTGAAGTGCAAATGTATGATCTAATTTCGCAAATTAGAGATGAAACAGGCTGTGCCATTCTGATGGTTTCGCATGATTTACATCTGGTGATGTCAAAAACTGATCAGGTGTTATGCCTGAATCAGCATCTCTGCTGTTCCGGCCAGCCGGAATCGGTAAGTAAGCACCCGGAATACCTCGCATTATTTGGTGATAAAACCGAATCCATTGCTGTTTATACACATAATCACGATCATGTGCACGATCTGGATGGAGGGTGTGGTGACTGTGTACATAACAAGCAGGCTGGAAAATGATTGCAGTGTACGATAGAGAATATTTAGCATGGTTTTATGCTTTACCTGGAAACAGCTACCGCCAATCTTCTGGTAAAAAGTTTTCTGTATTTCAGCGAGTTTCCTGCTTATTAATTTATATGCGTAAAAAACAGTGTTTTTAGATGATTTCCTGATTCGCAGCCTGCTGGCCGGTATTTTAATGGTGCTGGTGGCTGCCCCTATGGGTTGCCTGATGGTCTGGCAACGGCTGGCCTTCCTGGCAGACACACTGGGACATGCGTCGGTATTAGGAGTGGCGCTGGGGTTAATGATGTCATTGCATCCGATTGCAGGGGTGCTAATCGTGATCTGTTTGATAATGTTAATTGTACGTCAGTCCATGGGTGAAAACCCAGTAGCGATGTCAGAATCGGTACTGGCGATCATTTCACATACCGGACTGGCTGCGGGCATTTTACTATTGAGTTTTGCTGGAGCAGGCAATATCAGTCTGGAAGCAATTCTATTCGGTGATTTACTGGCAACTTCAATGAGTGATCTCGGTTTTATCGGGCTGACGGTTTTTATCCTGTTGATTCTATTAAAGGTGCACTGGAAGTCTTTTGTAGCGGTTTCGGTAAGTCCTGAAATAGCACAGGCAGAAGGTATACCGGTGCAAAAAATCCAACTGATTTTATATTTAATGATCGCTTTACTGATTGCGGTGATGATGAAAGTCATGGGTGTGCTGTTAATTGGTGCTATGCTGGTGATTCCGGTTAATGCAGCCAGGGTATTCAGTAACAGTCCGGAGCAGATGCTGGTATTGGGTTTATTGTTTGGTTTACTGGCATTATTTTCAGGCATGTTTATGTCGTGGCAGTATGATCTTCAAACTGCCCCGGCGATTGTAGTAATGGCATCCATATGGCTGTTATTTGCATTACTGTTTAAAAAGCTAAATAAAACATTGACCTGAAAGGCATACAAAGCTAAAATCTGCGCCCTTTTTCAAGATCGATTTGGAGTAACATCAGAATGTACGCTGTCATCGCTACAGGCGGAAAACAGTACCGTGTCACCGAAGGTGAGACATTAAAGGTAGAAAAATTAGCAGGCGAAGAAGGTTCTGAAGTTGAACTGGATCAGGTCTTAATGATTGCAGATGGTGATAATATCCAGGTCGGTACTCCGGCTCTTGATAAAGGAACAGTTACTGCGACAATCAAGTCTCATGGTCGCGCCAAGAAAGTCGATATTGTAAAGTTTCATCGTCGTAAGCATCATCGTAAGCAGATGGGGCATCGTCAGAGCTATACTGAAATCGAAGTAACCAAGATCACAGCTTAATATCTTTAGGAAGGTTTAAACTATGGCACATAAGAAAGCGGCGGGCTCCACCCGCAACGGTCGTGATTCTCAGTCAAAGAGACTCGGCGTTAAGAAATTTGGCGGCGAAGTTGTTGTTGCTGGAAATATTATTGTTCGTCAGCGTGGTACTAAATTCCACCCTGGTGATAATGTAGGTATAGGTAAAGATCACACTCTTTTTGCTAAGTCAGAAGGAAATGTTGAATTCAAAGTGAAAGGTCGTTTAAACCGTACTTTCGTTAACGTTGTATCTGCATAACGCATATTTACGTCGTGATGAATTCAAAAAAACCCGCTATTGCGGGTTTTTTTTTACTTGAAATTGCTCCTGCATTTCAAGTACTTCCACCATCCATGGCGGTCGTGCACATGGATGTGCTTATACCCCGGAAGCCAGGGAGGTCTGAGAGGGGTGCTTGACCATTGAAAGCCAAAAGAGTGTGATTTATTACAAAAATTTCACCACGAAGTCACGAAGTACACGAAGGCAGGTTTTGCTGTTACATAAATCTAACAATAATTGCATTCTGAAACAGCAAAATTGGCACCCCATTTTTGCTGTTCGAAAAAGCCACGAGCAAATTTTCTGTTCCGGTGATTTAGGCCGATAACAATGTCTGATTAATTCAGGGTTAAAGTTATTTTTTTTCTTCGTGAGCTTCGTGAGCTTCGTGTCTTCGTGATGAATATTTTTGATTTTTTTAAATTACGCTGAGTATTAAATCCTGGATTAAAAAAATCCGGAACTATCTAAAAAGTTGATCATCAAACCAACAGTTAAAATAACAATAGCCCGAGGAAATAACATTGTCACACCAGGCCAGTTTTCAACAATTAAAGGAATACGCACAAAGCCAGATTATCGGCCAGCCAAAATTAATCAACCGTTTGATGATTGCATTACTGGCAGATGGACATTTGCTGGTTGAAGGAGCCCCCGGTCTGGCTAAAACACGCGCAATTAAAGTGCTTGGTGATTGTATCGACGGTGATTTTCATCGAATTCAATTTACTCCCGATCTGTTGCCAGCCGATTTAACCGGTACCGATATTTATCGACCGCAGGATGGTAGTTTCAAGTTCCAGCAGGGACCGTTGTTTCATAATTTAATTCTCGCCGATGAAATTAACCGTGCTCCGGCCAAAGTACAGTCTGCATTGCTGGAAGCGATGGCTGAACGACAGATAACAGTGGGATCTAAAACGTATACGCTTCCCTCGCTGTTTCTGGTTATGGCGACCCAGAATCCGATAGAACAGGAAGGCACCTATCCGTTACCGGAAGCACAACTGGATCGTTTTTTAATGCACGTAACAATCGATTATCCGGATGCTGAAGCAGAAAAGAAAATTCTGAATTTAAATCGTAACGAAGCACGTCAGAATTACGCCGCCCCCTCGTTTGAAAATATCGTTATTCCTCAAAGTGACCTGTTTGCTGCACGGGATGAAGTGCTTGACGTGCACATGGCTGAAAACCTGGAAACTTACCTGCTGGAACTGATACTCGCGACCCGTAATCCACAGGCTTACGGAAAGGATCTTGAAAACTGGCTGGAATATGGTGCCAGTCCGCGGGCCACTATCGCGCTGGATAGATGCGCAAGGGCATTTGCATGGCTTGATAACAGGGATTACGTGACGCCGGATGATATTCAGGCCATCGCTTTCGATGTATTGCGTCATCGTATTATACTTAGTTATGAAGCAGAAGCTGAAGGCATCACGACGGACCGTTTTATCAATGAATTAATCCATAGAGTTGCCGTTCCCTGATCATGACCCAGGACCGGAATAAAATGGATGCTGACGATGGCGTTATCTATATCAGCCAGTCTCGCCTGATTTCTTTACAACGTGATGCGCGATTGTTAAGCCAGCAAAAAGGCACAATCCGATCTCAGTTTAATGGCGGATTCCTGTCCGTATTTAAAGGTCGTGGTATGGAATTTGATGAAGCCCGGCCTTACCAGCCTGGCGACGATGTCAGAAATATGGACTGGCGAGTAACGGCCAGAACGAATAAACCGTATAGCAAGGTTTTTCGTGAGGAAAGGGAGCGCCCGGTGTTGCTATGGGTTGATTTCCGTGCCCCGATGTTTTTTGGCACACAGCAATGTTTTAAATCTGTACTGGCGGCAAAAGTGGCCGCTCTACTGGCGTGGAAATCCAGTCAGCAGGGGGATCGACTGGGAGCCCTGTTTTTTTCTGAATATGATCACCTGGAGCTGAGGCCTTCCAGAGGAAAATCATCTGCCTTACAGTTGATGAAAAAATTATCTGATTTCAGTGTTCAAACCAATGACAGATCACATCTGGCGGATGAAAATAAACGTGATTCAGGGCATGCGTTAAACCGTTTATTGCATGTTACCCGGCCAGGCAGTCTGATTTATTTAATCAGTGACTTTCGTAATGTTTCCAGCCAGTTTGAATCCACCTTAAGCCGTTTAAGTCGACATAATGAGCTGGAACTTATCCAATTGTCAGATCCGCTGGAAACTCATTTACCGGTTGAAGGGTATTACCGTGTGACCGATGGTGAAATTGAAGCTGAAGTGAATGCCTTTAACAAACAGAGTCGGTTAACTTATCAGCAACGGTTTGACAGTCACCAGGAAAACCTGAAAACACTCTGTAAAAAAAATAGAATTCGTTTTTTAACGCTCTCTACTGATCAGGTTTTGCTGGATGGCCTGATGCAAAGGCAGGGATTGAGTACTAAATGAACCCGACAGACAGCCTTCCACTCAGAGATATCCATCTACCAGACCCGGTGTCCTGGTGGCCACCTGCAATGGGCTGGTGGTTTTTACTGATACTGATTGTATTGCTAATCTGGTTGGTTGTGGTTGTAATAAAAAGACTAAGAAAGCCGGTGCTGAAAAAAAGTGCCAGTGCCGAACTTGACCTGTTAATCACTGATTATAAGCATCACCAGGATAAGCACTTCCTGCTGCAGCAACTTTCAATCCTGTTGCGGCGTATTGGTATCAGTTATCTGAATAGAAATGAGACTGCCGGTATCGCTGGAGCAAAATGGTATCAAATGATCAATCAGCTGGTTGAAAAAAACCGGATTAGCGATGATATGATTGAGCTGTTGAGTCAGGGTCCTTATCAGCAAAAACCGCAACTGGATGAGCAAAAAATAAATATCCTGATCGAACAAATGCGACTATGGGTTGCTGCTCTGTCACGGGAAAAAGCCAATGTTTGAACTGGAGTGGCCCTGGGCTTTGTTACTGTTACCTTTGCCGCTACTGGTCTGGTATTTTTTACCTGAGACAGGTACACAGCAGCAGGCAGCATTACGTGTGCCATTTATGGAAGATTTTGATGCACTAAACTCTTCTCTGCAAAAGGTCAAAGCAAAAATCTGGTTGAACCTGTTACTGGTTATTTGCTGGGTATTACTGATTCTGGCGACTGCGCGACCTTTATGGGTGGGTGATCAGATAGAGTTACCAATCAGCGGGCGTGATCTAATGCTGGCCGTCGATTTATCCGGCAGTATGCAGGTAGAAGATTTTCGTATCAAGGGACAGGCTGTTGATCGTTTGACAGCAACTAAATACGTAGCCAGAGACTTTATCCGTGACCGTGAAGGTGACCGCCTGGGGTTAATTTTATTCGGTAGAAATGCTTATCTACAGACACCGCTAACCTTTGATCTGACTACCGTGAATACCCTGTTGATGGAGTCGGCTATTGGCCTTGCGGGTAAGGAGACGGCCATAGGTGATGCGATAGGGCTGGCGATTAAACGATTGAAAGATAAAAAGGATGGCAGCCGGGTATTAATACTGTTAACCGATGGTGCCAACACGGCCGGAGAGATTACACCGATAAAAGCTGCCGAGCTGGCGGCCAGCCATGGTTTGAAAATATACACTATCGGCATAGGTGCTGATGAAATGATACGTGAATCATTTTTTGGCAAGCAACGCATCAATCCTTCAATGGATCTGGATGAGAAAACGCTGACCGCTATCGCGGAAAAAACCGGAGGCAGGTATTTTCGTGCGAGGGATACCGAGGAGCTTGCTAATATTTACCGGTTGCTTGATGAGCTGGAACCGGTAGAGGTTGACACTCAGACACTGAGGCCGGAAAAATCGCTATTTATGTGGCCGCTGGCAATATCCCTGATGTTTGCCATGTGTATTGCGTTAATCAGGTTATCGGGGCGAGGCAGATAACATGGAGCTATTTAATGGCGAGTTTCATTTGCTCAGACCCGAGTGGTTATGGGCGTTAATTCCAGTTTTAATTTTGGCCTGGTTATTCTGGACCAAAAAACTATTCAGTCGGGATTGGGAATCGGTCATCGATGCGCGTTTATTACCGCATTTGCTGGTAGGGAAAACAGGATCTAAAAGCATTCGTCCAATATTGTTGTGGAGCAGCCTTGGGATGATAGTTGTTTTTGCCCTGTCCGGCCCGGTCTGGAAAAAATTACCTTTGCCTGTTTTTAAACAGCAATCTGCGCTGGTTGTTATGCTGGATTTATCCAGTTCAATGAATGCACAGGATGTTAAACCCAGTCGCCTGGTAAGGGCGCGTTTAAAATTACTGGATCTGCTAAAACAGCGCAAAGAAGGTCAGACCGCATTGATAGCATTTGCGGCGACCGCTTACACCGTAAGCCCGCTGACCGATGACACGGATACCATTCAATCTTTAGTGAGTAGCCTGTCGACCCAGATTATGCCGGCGCAGGGTAGTCGAACAGATCTAGCTGTCAGCAAAGCCCTCGAATTATTTAAAAATGCCGGTCTGCAAAAAGGGGATATTCTATTAATTACAGATGGAGTGAGTGCAAAAAGTGTTGATGAACTGAAAACTGTAGATTTGCAGGACTATCGTCTTTCGGTGTTAGCAATTGGGACCGGACAGGGTGCCCCTATTCCCGCTCAGGAGGGCGGTTTTGTTAAGGATGACCAGGGATCGATAGTGATCGCTAAAACAGATCAGGCTAAGTTACGCTCTTTGGCCTCGCAGTATGGCGGGGTTTATCGGCAATTGACGCTGGATGATAAAGACTTAAGCAGTTTTCAGAAACTGTTTAACGACAATAAAACCTTAATGGATCAACAACAGACCGACTTCAGGGCTGACCGCTGGCAGGAAGAAGGGCCATGGCTATTGCTACTGGTAGCACCTCTCGCTGCGCTAGTTTTCAGGCGCGGTATTTTCCTGTCTCTGCTGATAGTTTTTTTAATTGTACCAATGCCGCAACCTGTTCTAGCATTTGAAATGCCAGACAGTTTGCCGGACTGGGAAAGTTTATGGAAAAACACCAATCAAAGAGCGCAAAGCTCTTTACAGCAGGGTGATGCTGAAAAGGCGGCCGAATTATTTGATCGTGCTGACTGGAAAGCGGCTTCTCATTATAAGGCCGGGCAGTTTGAACAGGCGTTAGAGCAACTGGAAAATATTAAATCTGTCGATGGGCGTTACAACCGGGGCAATACGTTGGCAAAAATGGGCCGTTTACAGGAAGCGCTGGAGTCTTACGATGAAGTGTTAAAGCAACAACCGGAAAATGAAGATGCTCAGTTTAACCGCAAACTGGTTGAAGAAGCGTTAAAGAAACAACAGCAGGATCAACAACAGCAAGATGGTGAGAACAGCGACGAACAGCAGCAGAGTGATCAGCAGAATAAAGATCAGGATCAGCAGCAGGATCAACAACAGCAGGACCAGCAGAACTCTGAGCAATCGGATCAGCAGCAAGATCAGCAGCAAGATCAGCAGCAAGATCAGCAGTCACAGAGTGATGCAGAACAGCAGCAACAGGATAAGGATCAGCAGGATTTGAATCAGCAGCAGGAACAGGCTAAACAGGATGAAGAAGAAAAGCAGGCTCAACAGCAGGAAGCTGAAAAACAGCAGGCCGAACAAAAAGACAAAGAATCGATGCAGCAAAGTGAAGAGCAGAAAACAGAAGATTTATCCGATCAGGCCGAAGCTCAATGGTTAAGACGTATACCTGATGATCCGGGTGGATTATTAAGGAACAAATTTAAGTATCAATATGGTCGTCAACAACAGCCTTCTCAGGAAAAGGAGCCATGGTAAGAGTGCGTTTATTTGAAATGAACCGGTTAACAGTGTTAAAAACATTTGCGCTGTTTTTATGTTTGGCTATGTTATCTATTGTCGTTCTATCGCCGGTTAATGCAGCGACGATTCAGGTAACTTCCGACCGTGACCCTGTTGGTCTTAATGAATCTTTTCAGCTGGTGTATGAAAGCAGCGATTCGCCGGATGATGACCCTGATTTTGCACCGCTTGAACAATATCTGGATATCCTAAATCGCAGTCAAAGCAGTAATGTCAGTATTATTAATGGTCGTTATAATAGCAGTAAAAAGTGGTCGCTTACTGTCATGGCACGGCAGGTTGGTGACATTGTTTTGCCACCGGTTGAATTTGGCTCTGATCTGAGTGATGCTATTAAAATTACTGTTAAAGCAGCAGCTGATAATCAGGCTGCACAATCTTCATTTTATTCTCGCATCAGGGTGGATCAGGAGCAGGTGTATGCACAGCAGCAGGTTGTGATTACCCAGCAATTATTCAGTGATAGAAACATGTCAGCTTATGGCATGGGAGAACTCGATTTTAACGGTATGGATGTAATCAGCCAGCCACTTGGTGATGAAAAGCAGTATAAAACCCGAATAGGAAATACGCCTTACCTGGTGATCGAGCGAAGTTATGCCATTTTCCCTCAAACAAGTGGTTTGTTGAAGCTGTCGCCAGTATTGGTTGAAGCAAGAATCGGTTCGACCAGCAACTCTTTCTTTAATTCATTAGGTGGTAATCCAGTTGTTAGAGCACGTTCTAACGCAGTAGAAATAGCCGTGCTACCCGTACCCGATAATATTAATGTCAATCCCTGGTTACCGGCAAAAAGTTTTCAATTGCTGGAGCAGTGGCCACAAAATCCACCAAAATTTAAGCAGGGTGAACCGGTAACCAGAACGCTATCTATCAAGGCTGAAGGTTTGACTGCGGCACAATTACCTGTGTTGCCCGATATTTTGACTGACGGACTGAAGCAGTATCCTGATCAACCTTTGTTAAATGATATAAAAAATGATAACGGTATTACCGGTTATCGGGTTGAAAAGGTTGCGTTAATTCCAACAAATGCCGGCAGGATGATACTTCCGGCGATAGATATACCATGGTGGAATACGGTCACTCAGAAACGTGAAGTAGCACGTATACCTGAGCGTACAATTGAGGTGCAGGCAGCTGCGATAAATACTGCAAAGGCAGCAGCTGTACAAGCACCACCAGGATCAGTCGAACCTGAAATAAAACAGTCGAACTCACCTATCCCTGCAAATGAACAGAGTGGCGAACCTCTACAGGCTGCACAAACCATCTGGTCACAATACTGGTTCTTACTGGTGATATTTCTTGCCCTGGGCTGGCTTATTACAGCTCTGGCCTGGGTTGTCAGTGTGAACAAAAAGAGTCAACCGGTTAAACATGAGACTAATAAATCTACGACTGCGAAGCAGGCTTTTAAACAATTAAAAATTGCCTGCGAAAAAAAGGATGTTACCGATTGTCGAGGCCAGTTACTGTCATGGGCGCGTGCATTATTTTCAACACAGGATATTCGCAGTCTACGTGATTTAATACCATTTAGTGGCGAACAAATGCGGCTTGAAATTAGTAAAATTGATGCCGTGCTGTATGGTAATCAGGATCAATCAATAAACTTCACTGTTATTATCGATCAGGCGAAACAGATGATGCAGCAATATGAAAACAATTCCAGTGATATAAAGCCGGAATTGCTGGAGCCACTTTATAAATGAATGGATCATTAGTGCTTAACATTCATTAACAGGGCATCGCTCCATGTCTTGCACAAGGAATTGCTTACAAACGGGTAATGATCTACCCGGCTGGTTAACAGTTCAACCAGAGCGATTCAGGCAGTCTCTTTGGTATCAATCTTATAGAATGATCTAACGGTTGAAGATGTTGGTCAGTATATAATATTGATTCATATCAAAAGCATTAGCCTTTTAACCATATCATCTGCAGAACACACTTGACTTAGTGAATTCAAATTTCTACTCTGCAATCTATTACCCTGGTAATTGTAGGTAATTATAAGTTGCAATAAATTTAAAGAGTTTATTAAAGGAAATAATAATGGAGTTTATTATGAATAAAAAAATTATAACTATCGTATTCAGTTTAGCTTTAACCCTTCTTTATTTTGGAAACAGTTATGCATCAACACCGCTACAGTATGGCGACAGGCTTTATGATCCGGCGCTACGCTTAAGCTTTCCAAAAGACGCGAACCTGGCCCACAGTGTTGGTTTTACGTATACAGGCAGTGGCGGAATGATGCTGTTAAATGATGCCATCAGATTCATTCAGGATCTAAATGACCAGGCATACCTGGGTTATAGAAACTGGCGATTACCAACCCTTTCAGAATTAAAACATCTTTACAACACTGATGGCATTTCTTATGTCTATAAGGATAGTTCTCGTGGATTGCCTTTCGATAATTTGAAAACTTATTATTGGGCCGATGGGCAAAAATCATTCAGCTTTATATCGGGTACTGAAATTAGTTTTGCAGCCTATCGATTCGTGTTACCGGTAGCACCGCTTCAATTCTACAGATATCAGCCATTTTACCCGCGTCCACTGTACAAGTTACCGGTGTACCCACTTCCCGAAACCCTGAAACGTATTTTTATTATGAGCAGTAATTGGTTGCGATTGCTGTTCATAATTACTCATAGCGTTGTGAATTTTTGTTTACACCGGGATCTGAGTAAACATTATTGATTGCTAGTGTCCATTTCCTCCAGCCAACACTTCTTATCTATCCCGCCCTGAAGTATATACTTTCAATCTTTGAAGAGACTGATTCCGTCAGACATATTGGCCTGTCGGCTTTATCATGAATGTTTTGTTGGAAGTGCCCAAAAGCCAGCCGCTGAAAGTAGAGAGCCACCTGTGATATTTAATATTCGCTGAGTTTTGGGAGACGATATAGCCTTCCGGGCTTTGCTGGCAAAAACCGCATATAAAGCGGCATTCGAGATCGCTAATAAAACAAAAGTTATTGCTAGGACTCAAAGTTGTGGAGCAGCAGCAGAACTCGTGCTGATAAATTGAGGCAGGAAAGCAACGAAAAAAATAATGCCTTTGGGATTCAATGCGGTCACTAAAAAGGTATTAATAAACATGTTTCGGCCTGATCGGCTTTTACTATCTTTATCGACCCCTGCAGGTTTATTGCCTGCTCGCAACACCTTTACCCCTAAAAATAACAGATAACTCCCGCCAATCCATTTTATTACCTGAAACCAGAATACTGACTCAGATAACAGTGCGCCCAGGCCAAGTAAAGAAAGCGCTAATGCCGTTGAGTCGCCCAGGGCGACAGCGACGATAAGTGGTATCCTGGCCTTGAAACCATGGGAAATCGAATAACTGATTACGGTAAAAATGGTTGGCCCCGGGATGATTAATAAAACTGTAGAAGCAACAGTGAATGTCAGCCATAATTCAATATTCATAGATATAACTTCAGGAAGTTAACGACGCTTTCCTGGCAGAATTAATCCACTACCTAAAAAACTACGCCGGGGCAAAAGATCGGGGCCTTCATAAACGCTTTTTACATCAGATACGGAATACACTGCAGTCTGATCAAGCTCTTTAATTAACTGGATAAGCGAAGGGACGTTACGCCTTTTTTCAATAATAAACAGCAGTTCAACCGGATATGCTTCCCCCATATCACCATCGGATGAAACTACCTTAAATCCCTCCTTACGTAATTTTCCTGCTAGAACATCACGATTGAATGATATGCAACGGATAAGTTCATCTCCAATAGCAAAACGGCTTTCAATCGAAATGCCGACATAATTACCCACGGCAAAACCACTAGCATAGGCCAATGCGAGATACCACTGATCAAGATTTGTCAAAACCTGGGCTGCTGCAACCAACCAGATAATAATTTCAAAAAAACCAATAAATGCGGCCAGAAATTTGTGGCCACGAAATATAACAATTGTTCGAAATGTTCCAAGCGAAACGTCAGCAACTCTGGCAAGAAAGATTAACGGCGCCAACAAATACGGATATTCAACTAATAATTCCATCATTACTACTCCTTGTTAATTGCGATTGAAATATAACAAATGTTTCACCGACACGGATAACAAACTATATCTGAGAGAATTCTCGGGTAAAAAACCGGCGGCCGTCGGATTACATCCAGGGATTGTCGGATAACATCCCAACGAAAAAAGCGCGCTGCAGCTCTTGTGCGATTTTAGGAAAAAGATCAAGAGAGCTCCTCCCTGGGCTGCAAATTTGGAAGGTTCAATAATAACAAAGCCCTTGTTGATTTGCATGGGCTTTGT
>ERZ890953.791-NODE-791-length-17189-cov-7.606513_pt1 | contig 17189 bp, 13 predicted proteins | sample MGYA00521264_ERZ890953 | MGnify/ENA primary metagenome ERZ890953 (study PRJEB32303, sample SAMEA104408629) | aquatic metagenome | biome: Brackish water; feature: Chemocline; material: water | place: Baltic Sea | collected 2014-10-26T21:54:00 | depth 200 m ...
GCCCCCGGATGGATCCGCGCGTCCGCGTCGTCGCAGTCGCCCTCGGCGGGGGTGTAGCCGTCGGCGTCTTCGTCCACCGAGTCGCGATCGAAGGAGCCGATCGTCCAGCTGTCCAGCAGCTGACCGTCGATGGTGTAGACGGCGCCCTCCATGAGGCCGCCGGCCACCTGCACCTCGACGAAGTGCTTGGCCACCTCGGCCTCTGCGCGCCACCAGCCGTTCTCGTACTGGTCGGGGCCGTCCATGAACCAGCCGATGACGGCGAGCAGCCAGTCGTTGTCCTCGAGCCACTCCCCCACGGTCTCCCCCGGGTCCATGCCCAGGTAGCCGACCACGTCGCCGATGCCCTCGACGAAGTCTTCGGGATCGCCCGGGGCGCCGCCGCCCCCAGCCACGATGTACATGACCCCGCCGGTCTGGGTGACGTCGGTGCGCTCGTAGTGGTGGTCGTGGCCGTTGAAGACCACATCCACGCCGTAGCGCTCGAAGAGCGGGACCAGGTAGGTGCGCGGAGGCTCCCAGTCGTCGGGATCGAACACCCCGTGGGCGCCAGAGGTGTAGGGCGGGTCGTGGAAGGCCACCACGATGTGCGCCAGGACCGGATCGGCGTCGGCGGCCGCCAGCTCGGCCTCGAGCCAGAGGTACTGCTCCGAGCCGGTCACGAAGTCTTCGTTGGTGTCCACCACCACGAAGCGGGTGTTGCCATAGCTGAACGCGTACCAGTTCTCGGTGGCGGAGGTGGTGCTGGGCAGGTCGAAGAACTGCACGTACCAGGAGTCGTTCTCGACGTCGTCGTGGTTGCCCGCCACGGGGAACAGCGGCGCCTCGGCCATCAGGGAGGCCTCGATGTCGAAGAAGGTGGTCCACTGCGCGTAGTCGCCGCCGTCTTCGACCAGATCCCCGGTGTTGATGACGAAGCCCGGCGTGGAGATGGTGGCCCGCAGCCGATCGATGACCGCCTGGTGCTCGTCCCCATCGGTGCGCGTGTCGCCCACCACCGCGAAGCTGAAGGGCTGCTCGTCCTGAGGGGCGGTCACGAAGCTGGACAGGCGTGAGGTCTCGCCATCGGCGGTGACCTGGTACTGGTACACCGTGCCCGGCCGCAGGCCTGTGAGCTCGACCTCGTGGAAGGTGGCCGCGGCGCCGCTGGGGGCGGTGCTGCCCAAGGACGAGGTGACCCCGTAGCTCACCTCGCCGGTGGCGCTGCTCGAGGACTGCCAGGAGACCACCATGGAGGTCTTGCCTGGATTCTGCAGGTACGGGCCCTTCTCGAAGCCGGCGCTGGCCGGCGAAACAAGGCCCCAGATGACGGCGAGGGTGCTGACTGGAATCACTGAGAAAACCCCATACATCGGTACATCTCAGAAGCTATCACGCGCGCGCCTCCCCAGCCCGACGCCCGCTACCCCTGGGCCTCACCCCCCCGGTCGGGCTGGTGGAGGCGCCACCAGTGCCGCAGCCAGCGACGACGCCACGCCGCGATCTCGGCGGGGGAAGCGAGCCGGCACTCCACGGCGGCGCCGACATCCGCCTCCAGGCGCCCGAGCAGCGCAGGGGGCAGAGGCCTGGCCAACCCGACCACCAGGCCGGCAGCGCCCTGCCCGAGGGGACACAGGTCGAAGTGTTCGACCCAGCCCAGGGGGAACCCCACCAGCAGCGCGCGATCGACGCCCCTGGGCGCAGCGGCCAGGTCCAGGTCGCAGAAGCGCGACAGCTGCTCGACGTAGCGCCGCTCATCGAGGACGCCCTGCTCGAGCGCGACCTGGAAGATGGGCCAGCCAAGCTCCATGCTGGCCGTATGCAGGGCGTCCAGCTGCGGCTGGGTGACCACGGCCTGGGACACCAACCAGCCGCAGAAGGACCGACCCTGGTGGACCGGCGGAAGCCAAGGCTCGGCCCCGACCAACAGCGCCAGCTGTGCGGCGCTCAGGCCCGCAGGCAGCAGCGCCTGCCAGTCGCGCTCGAGGGCCAGATCCGCGGCGAGATCCGTAGGCAAGAACCCGAGGAACGCCGCCCGGCCGGCCAGCCGGGAGGCCGCGGAGCCCGCCAGCGCCAGCACGATCTGCTCAGGCTCGATGGGCTCGAGCTCCGTGAACAGCTCATCCAGCTGCAGCAGGTGCTCGGGGATCTCGGGCTCTTCGTCGAGGGAGGACGGGCGCCCGGCCACGGGGGCTTCCGGGGCCGCCGCGGTCGGTGTGGACCCTGGCTGCGGCCCAGGCGCTTCGTCGATGCTCTGAGCCTCCCCCAAGAGGACGAACCCGTCACTGGCTTTGGGGAACTGGGACTGGTCGGACGGCTCCATCGGGTGCTCCGGCCCCCCGAGGTACACCCGTATCATAGGATCTCCTGCCGCTATCCGGTATCCGGCATTCCCCGGAGTCCCGGAAGGGAAAACCCCCATGGGGCGCCGCTGCGATGGTGAGCTGGAGGCTCAGCCCTCGAGGGAAGTGAGCCCCTCGCGGATCGCGTACTTGGTGAGCTCAGCGACACTGCGCAGCCCGAGCTTGTCGGTGATCTGGCGGCGGTGGCTCTCGACGGTCTTGGCGCTGATGTGGAGCTGAGCGGCGATGAGCTTGGAGGTCTTGCCCTCGGACAATAGCTGGAGCACCTCGCGCTCCCGGGAGGTCAGGACAGACCACACCGAGCTGCCGTCGGTAGGAGGCCGGCGGACGTGGTGCTCGATGACGATGCTGGCGATGCGTGGGTTGAGGTAGATCTGGCCCGCCAGCACGGCCCGGATGGCCCGCACCAGCTCGTCGAAGGCTCCATCCTTGAGCAGGTAGCCGCTGGCACCCACCTTGAGCATCTCGCCCACGAAGCGGCGATCGCTGTGCATGGACAGCGCGATGATGCGCACCGAAGGGGCCTGCTTGAGGATCTGGCGGGTGGCCTCGATGCCGTTGAGCTGCGGCATGGCCACGTCCATGATCACGATATCCGGGACCAGCTCGAGGGCCAGGCTGACCGCCGCGCGCCCATCTTCGGCCTCTCCAACCACCTCGAGATCGGACTCCCCCGCGATGAGGGTCTTGAGGCCCTCACGCATCAGGCGGTGGTCGTCGGCGAGCACGATTCGATAGCTCATGGAAGGTCTCCTGATCCCACACGGCCGAGGGGCACGGACTGGTAGATGCGGGCGCCGCCGCCGGGCCGCCGCTCGATGCGGAAGGTTCCACCCTGGGCAGTAACGCGCTCACGAATGGCGAACAGGCCGAAGCCAGCGCCGGTGCTCACGTCCGGCAAGGGATCGGGAAACCCCACGCCGTCGTCCTCGACCGTGAGGTGGACCACGCCACCCCGCAGGCTGATCCCGATCCATACGGTGCTGGCCTGGGCATGCTTGACCATGTTGTGGAGAAGCTCGCGCACCGCCCGAAAGAGCAGCACCCGCATGTCCGTCTCGAGCTCGAGGGGGTGGCTGGGCGCCCGGAGCACGAAGCGGACGCCGTGCTGCTGCTCCACCAGCTCGCAGGCCCACTCCACCGCGGCCACGAAGCCCAGATCGTACAGGATGGGGGTGCTCAGCTCGAAGGTCAGGGTGCGGGTGTTGGTGATGGCACCGTCGAGCAGCTCGGCGATCTCGGCCAGCGGCGCCGCGTGGTCGGGCGCCCGGGCGCTGACCGCCGCCAGCTTCATGCGACACAGGGCCAGGCTCTGGCCGATGTCGTCGTGGACCGCCGTGGCGATGCGCCGTCGCTCCCGCTCCTCGGCGAGGGAGAGCTGGGAGGACATGGAGCGCAGCTGAGCATGGCGTCGGATGAGCGCCCGCTCGGCACGGCTGCGCTCGGAGACCTCGCGCACCAGCTGTTCGTTGGCCCGGGACAGCTCCCCGGTGCGCTCGACCACCCGCAGCTCCAGCTCCTCGCGGGCCCGGCGCAGCCCCTGCTCGGCCAAGCGCTGCTCGGTGATGTCACGACCGACGGCCTGGTACTCGATCACCGCGCCGGACTCATCGAAGACCGCCCGGTCCGTCCACTGCTGCCAGCGCACCTGGCCGCCGGGCAACACCACGCGGTGCTCGACCCTGGCCACGGGCTGGTCGGCACCCAGCGAGGCCAGCTGTTCCTCCATCCGCAGGCGATCCTCGTCCGGGATCTCCGGGGAGAACGCCCACCCCAGCAGCTCCTGCCGCTCCATGCCGAAGTAGCGGCAGTAGGCGTCGTTGACGAAGGTGAGGGTGCCGTCGGGCTCGTAGCGGCAGATGAGCTCGGCTTGATCCTCCACGATGGCCCGATAGCGCCGCTCGCTGGCCCTCAGCTCCTGCTCCGTACGCCAGCGCTCGCTGATGTCGCGCACGATGCCCACCACGAGCTGGCCCTCTTCGCCATCCACCGCCGTGACGGAGATCTCCACCGGGATCTCCACGCCGTCCTTGCGGCGGGCGATCATCTCGACGATGGTGCCGATCTTCAGGCCTTCGCCGGTGGCCCGGAAGTGACGCATGCCCTCGACAAAGGACTCGAAGTAGTCGTCCGGTGCCAGCAGGCGGTGAAGATCCCGGCCCAGCACCTCGCCCTGCAGGTAGCCGAAGAGCGTCTCGGCAGCCCAGTTCCAGAAGGTCACGCGACCTCGCCCGTCCGCCAGGATGATGGCGTCGGTGGCGGAGCAGGTGATGGACTGCAGCTCGATCTCGAGGCGCCGCAGCTCCCGCAGGTCGTGCAGATGTTGCAGGGCCTGGCCCACCAGCCGTCCCAGGTGTCCGAGCCACTCGCGGTCCTCCGCGCCGAGGCAGGCGGCCCTCGCCGAGCCCAGCTCGAGCACCCCCACCACCTGAGTCCGGTGGAGGAGAGGGACCAGCCAGCGGGAGCGGCAGGGCCGGCCGGCACAGGAAGGCGCCGAGCCTGGCGCCGGCTCGAGCGCCACCACCGCCTGGCCGCGCATCACCTCGCGCACCCGCGGCTCCACTTGGCCCCGGAGAGCGGAGCCGCGCTCCGACCTGGAGAACCCCCGGGAGCTCACCAGCCCGAGCCCGTCCGGACCTCGACCAGGCAGGAACACCCCGACCCGCGCCAGCCCGGGCACGGCCGCGAGCTCTCGCACCAACAAGCGCACCAGCTCGACGGGCTCCATCACCCCTGCTGTGCGCAGCGGGAGATCACGGCACAGGGTGCGAATGTGGCAGGAACCAGCCATGGAGAAGTAGGCCTGGGGCTCGCTGTGGACGACGTAGGGAACGCCTCCTTCGTGCCCTCATCCTACCCCGACCGGAGCTCCGAGGGACAGAGTGCAATCCCTGGCATCTCGAAGGAAGATCACCTAGTTCCGTCATCTGCGCCGGCCCCGAGCAGAGCGCGAGCCTGCTGCAGCTCGAGCTCGACGCGATCGTAGCGCTGCTGCAGGTCTACCAGATCGCTGCGAAGCTCGGACTCGGCGACCCGGCGGGCCGCGATGTGCTGCGCCAGCAGCTGCTGCTGCTGCTGCCTCTCGGTGACATCCCGGGCCACCACCTGGTACTCGGCGCCTCCCACCACCACGTTCTGCTCCGAGTCGTCCACGCGGGTGCGGATCACCCGCAGGGTCCACGCGTGGTAGCGAGGCTGGCCGTCGGCGCCCAACACCCGCGGCTCGAGCTGCACCACCGGATCGGCCAAGGTCAGGCGGCGAGCCGTGCGCAGCAGCTGCTTCCAGCCATCCTGGGGCAGCAGGCTCTGCACCGGCCGTCCCAGCAGATCCACCCGCTCCCGCCGCCAGTAGCGACAGCAGGCGCGGTTGACGAAGGTGACCCGGCCTCCCGCGTGGAACCGGAAGACCAGCTCGGTCTGGTCGTGCACCACGGCCCAGAGCCGCGCCTCTCGGCGCTCGAGGTGCTGCAGCAAGGTCCGGGCGCGCGCCTGAGCACGCTCGCCCGGCAGGCGCTGGAGCAGGGCGTAGAGCTCCTGCAGCTCCTGGGCCTCCTCCTGCGACGAGGGGTTGGTGGAAGAAGAAGAGATGGAATCGACGGCCATGACCACACTCCGCGCCGCAGCCTACCACGTCGCAGGTCCGCCTTCGAGCATCCCCCAGATGATCCGATAGGGAGAACGAAGAACCCGACCAGAGCCACGCGCAGACCACCCCGGCAGGAGCGACGAGCCTCCCCGGAGTGAGCTGCACCTATAGTCGGCTTGTTGCGGTACCGATAAAATAGACAGTGATGTCCCTATCCTCCCAACGTCCGTTCACTCCCCCTCGTGCTGGCACGGTCGACGCCGGGGCCGGCCAGGCGTTCACACCGCGCACGAGCCAGCAAGGACGCTCGGAATGAGCCGCACGCGCGACAAGATCGAGGACCTCGAGGCCATCGCGCGAGCCTTGGTCGAGGCGAGAGACATCTCCAGCCTGGGCCCTTCCCTGTGCCGGGCCCTCGAGCCGCTGCTGCCCTTCGAGGTCTGCTACCTCATGCTTCGGGAGCACTGGGGCGGTCGGCCGCGCATCGTCCACGCGCGGGGCATCGAGCCCGGGCTCTGGCCCGCCATCGAGCAGAGCTCACACCAGGGTTTGCTGGCCCAGGCTCTCGAGGAGGGCAACACCGTCGTAGTGCCCCCGGGGGAGACCACACCGGCGTCGCTGGCCACCATGGGCACCCCCAACGCCCGCTCCCTGCTGGTCCAGCCCACCGTGGCGGACGGCGAGGTGGTGGGCTTGATCGCCCTGGCCTCACGCCGTGAGGCCGCCTGCGACGAGCTGGACCTGTCGCTGTCTTCCTTCGTCGCCAAGCTCGTGGGCATGGCGTGGACTCGGCTGCGCCAGGAGGCGGAGCTGCGCAGGCGAAACGCCATCCTGTCCACCCTGACCCAGGTGACCGACCGCCTGCTCGGCCAGCACACCTGGGAGAGCGCCCTGGACGAGGTGCTCGTGCGCCTGGGCGAGGTCTCGGACGCCTCGCGGGCCTACGTCTTCGAGGTCCATCGGGACAAGGCCAAGACCCTGCTGTGCAGCCAGCGCTTCGAGTGGGTGGCGGCGGGGGTCGAGGCGCAGATCCACAACCCCGACCTCCAGAACATGCCCATGCTGACCGTAGGCTTCAGCCGCTGGGTGCGCCTGCTCTCCCACAGCAGGCCGGTGGTCGGGCTCGTGCGGGAGTTCCCCCGATCGGAGCAGGAGCTGCTCGCAGCTCAGGGCATCCTGTCGATCCTGGTGGTCCCCATCGAGGTCGGGGGCCGGTGGTGGGGCTTCCTGGGCTTCGACGACTGCAGCCGCGCCATCGAGTGGAGCCGCATGGAGATCGAAACCCTCCAGACCGCGGCCCGCACCCTGGGGGCGGCCATCCGCGCCGCCCAGGTCCGCCGGCGCCTGGAGCGGGCCCAGCGCCGCTCCTACGACAACGCCGTGAAGCTCCACCGCGCCCTGGAGGGCACCGTCGGTGCACTGCTGACCATCATGGAGACCCGTGACCAGCGCCTGGCCAACCACCAGCAGCGCACCGCGGAGCTGGCCCTGGCCGTGGCCCAGCTCATGGGGCTGGACAAGGACCGCCAGCAAGCGACCTGGCTGGCGGCCCTGCTGCACGACCTCGGCAAGCTGAGCCTCCCCTTCTGGCTGGTGGCCCAGGGCGAGCCGGAAGAACAGAGCGCTCGCCGCCAGTTCCGCACCCATGTGCGCCTCGGCCAGCAGGTCTTGGCCCCCCTGGACCTTCCCTGGCCCGTCGCGGAGATCGTCGGCCAGCACCACGAGCGCCCGGACGGGCGCGGCTATCCCCTGGGCAGCTGCGCGCCGAGCATCAGCACGGAGGCCTCGATCATCCGGGTGGCCGACTATGTGGAGGCTCGGGCCACCCGGCTGGAGTTCGGCGACGGCGACAGCCTGGATCGGGTGCTCGCACGCCTGGAGCAGGGGGCCGGCACCCGCTTCGACGCCGACGCGGTCGAGGCCTGCGCGGCCCTGTTCCGAGACAACGGCTTCTTCTTCACCACGCCGGCCAAGCCCCTGGCCGAGCCGCACGACCTGGTCATCAGCAGCACCGCGCCCTCGAGCCTGCCCGGCTGATCAGCGGCCTGGTCAGATCCCACCACCGTCGCCGAAGACCTCCCGCCGCGTGGCGGCCTGGGTGACGCGGCTGCCGGGGGGCACCGAGCGGGTGAGCCAGATGTTGCCGCCGATCACCGAGCCGCGCCCCACCGTGATGCGACCCAGGATGGTGGCGCCCGAGTAGATGATCACGTCGTCCTCCACAACCGGATGCCGCGGGACCCCCTTGATGGGCTGCCCCCGCTCGTCCAAGGGCAAGCTCTTGGCCCCCAGGGTGACCCCCTGGTAGATGCGCACACGATCACCGATGACGCTGGTCTCGCCCACCACCACGCCGGTGCCATGGTCGATGAAGAAGCGCTCACCGATGCGGGCGCCTGGGTGGATGTCGATGCCGGTGACGCTGTGGGCATGCTCGGCGATGATCCTCGGGATCAGCGGCACCCCCAGCGCGTGCAGCTCGTGGGCCAGGCGATGGTTGGTGATGGCCTGCACCCCCGGGTAGCAGAAGATGGCCTCATCGGGGCTGGTGGCCGCGGGGTCACCCTCGAAGGCCGCCGCCACGTCCAGGGACAGCATGCGGCGCACCGCGGGCAGGCGGCGGAGGAACGCATCGGAGATCTCGATGGCCTGCTGATCACAGCGCTGGCAGCCGCCGGGCTCCTCCACGCAGGCGAAGGCCAGGCCGCGCTCCACCTGCTCCACCAGCACCCGCGCCACCCGGTCGAGGGTGGAGCCCACCTGATACCGCATGGTCTCCGCGGTGAGATCCTGAGTGCCGAAGTAGCCCGGGAACAACACCGAGCGCAGGGCCTCCACCAGCTCCACCAGCCGATCCCGCGAGGGGAGCTTGCGCCTGCAGCGTTGCCGCGGCGAGCCTCGGCCGGAGGGAGCGTCGGCGCACAGGGCCTCGACCACCTCCCCGAGCGCCAGCTCACCGGAGCGACCCAGCACCATGCCGGAGACGCCCCCGGAGGACGCCTCAGGAGGGAACGGGCTCATCGAACAACCAGGTGCTGAGGTAGCGCTCGCCGGTGTCCGGGAGCACGACGACGATCAGCAGGCCCTCGCTCTCGGGACGCGCGGCCACCCGCAGCGCCGCCGCCAGGGCAGCCCCCGACGAGATGCCCGCCAGGATGCCCTCGTCGCGGGCCAGGCGACGAGCGGCGTCGCCGGCCTCCTGATCCTCGACGGTGATGATCTCGTCCAGTAGCCCCGTCGCCAGCACATCGGGGACGAAGCCCGCGCCGATGCCCTGGATTCGATGGGGACCGGGCCCACCGCCCGAGAGCACCGCGGACCCCACGGGCTCCACGGCCACGGCGCGCAGGGAGGGCTTGCGCTGCTTGAGCACCTGGGCCAACCCGGTCACGGTGCCCCCGGTGCCCACCCCGCAGACCACCACATCCACCGCACCGTCGGTGTCCCGCCAGATCTCCTCCGCCGTGGTCAGCCGGTGCACCGCCGGGTTGGCGGGGTTGCGGAACTGATCGAGCATCACAGCGCCGTCGATCTCCTCCACCAGCCGGTGGGCGTGGTCGATGGCGCCCTTCATGCCCTGACCGCCAGGGGTGAGCTCCAGGCGCGCGCCCAGGGCGGACAACAGCTTGCGGCGCTCCACGCTCATGGTCTCCGGCATGGTGAGCACCAGGGGGTAGCCACGGGCCGCGCACACCATGGCCAGCCCGATCCCCGTGTTGCCGCTGGTGGGCTCCACCAAGGTGGCCCCAGGCCCCAGCCTGCCATCGGCCTCGGCCGCCTGGATCATCCCCAGCGCGATGCGATCCTTCACGCTGCCGCCCGGGTTGAAGCTCTCCAGCTTGACCACCACACGCCCGGGCAGCCCCGCGCCCAGGCGCGTCAGCCCCACCAGGGGGGTGGCCCCGATCAAGGTCGTGATGTCTGCAGCGATTCCGCTCATGATGACCTCCGAATCTTCACCCGCAAGCCTTCCAACCGGGAGGCCGCCAGGGAAGCGCCGAGGGCCCACACGGTGAGGAGGGCCACGGGGAAGAGGGACCGCTGGACGATGCGGCATTATCTTCCCGGCATGATCTCCATCCTCCCGCTGCTGCTGCTGGCCTGCCGTGGAGCGCCGCCCCCGCCGGCGCGCCCACCCGATCTGGTGCTGGTGGTGGTGGACACCCTGCGCGCCGATCACCTGTCCCTGTACGGCCACCCCCGCGCCACCTCACCCAACCTGGACGCCGTGGGTACCGAGGCCGTGGTGTTCGAGCGCGCCCTCTCCCACGCCGGCTGGACCCTGCCGGCCATGGCCTCCATCCTCACCGGGCGCCTGCCCAGCGAGCACCAGGCCACCCGCGACCCCACGGATCCCCTGCGCTTCAACCGGATGGACCCCCAGATCCCCACCATGGCCAGCCTGCTGGCAGACCAGGGATACCGCACCGCGGCCTGGGTGAACAACACCTACATGGCCCCCGAGTTCGCCCTGAACAAGGGCTTCGAGGTCTACGACTACGAGGGATCAGGGGCCTACGACGGACGCAGCGCGGCCGCCACCGTCCAGGCCGCCCTGGCTTGGCTCGCGGCCAGCGACCAGCCCGCCTTCGCCTTCGTCCACATCATGGAGCCCCACTACCCCTACCTGCCGCCCCCCCACCTGCAGCGCCGCTTCACCGGCCCCGGCGAGCCCCCCGTGGACCTGCTGTTCTTCTCCCCAGCCGAGCTGTCCACCACCGCGCGCTGGACCAAGAGCTTCACCCCCGAGCAGCGGGCCTGGATCGAGCGGCTCTACGACGAGGAGATCCTCGCCGCCGACGAATCCATCGGCGATCTTGTGGCCGGGCTGCAGAGCCAGGGTCGCTGGGATCACACCGTTCTGGCCGTCACCACGGATCACGGAGAAGAGCTGTGGGACCACGGGGCCTTCGAACACGGGCATGCCCTGTACGGCGAGTTGATCCGCGTGCCGCTGGTGCTGCGGGCCCCCGACCTGCCCGCCCGGCGCGTACAGCACCTGGTGGACCACGCGGATCTGTTTCAGACCCTGCTGGCCATGGCTGACGCCACGGCCCCTGCTGAAGCCCACGGCACGGACCTGCGCGGGATCCTCGATCCGGACCGGGCGGTGCTGTCCGAGGACTGCCTCTACGGCCCGCCCCGGGTGGCTCTGACCCAGGGCGATCAGCGCCTGATCGTCAACCTCGACACCCGCGTGGCCAACCTGTTCCGCCTGGACCAGGGCGCGCAAGGGGACGCCAAGGTCCTGGACGACGCCCTGGCCAACCAGCTGGCGCCAGCCCTGCTGGAAGCCATGACGCAGCAGCGCGGCGACCTGATGCTGCGCACCCCTGCGGCCCGCACGGCTCCCCTCACCCCCCAAGCCATCGAGCAGCTGCGCTCGCTGGGCTACCTCAGCGGCGAGTGAGCTGCCGAGGGTAGGGTCATGCCCTTGCTGGCGCGCAGGGCATCGATGCGCGCCTGCTCGCGCCCGTGCTTGGCCAGGTTGCGCTCGATCAACTCGTCGGGATCGAAGCCGCGCTCCACCAGCCGCTCCCGCACCAGCCGTTCCATGACGGGGAACTTGTCCTCGAGGAAGCGCGAGACCAGCGCCGGGTTGTAGGTGGTGTGCACATCCGCCACCACGTCCAGGCCGTGCTGGAAGCCCAACAGGCAGATGGGCTGGTGCCCGTTGTGGCTGCGCCGCCGGCCCCACCCGGGCAGCAGCTCGGCCTGCTCGGTGGCCTTGTGCTCCTCGGCCTTGCGGATGCCGAGATCGAGCAGCGGGGCGTTGTAGCGGATGCCGAAGCGCGCGTAGAACGAGGCCTTGCGGATGCGGGTCATGGGCATGGACATCACCGCGTACTCGCCGCCCACGCTCGAGCAGATGAAGGTGTTGGTGATGTTGCGCTCGAGGCTGTAGGCGATGGTCTCGGTCATCATCGCGCTCTGGCAGCTCAGGCAGCAGACATAGTGTCCCTTGTACTTGACGATCTCGCGCACCAAGCGCGCGGCGGAGATGGCGCGCCAGGTGGGCGTGTGGTCGATGAGCTGGTGGTACACCCGGGGGCCGAGGACGCGCCGCAGCGGCTCGATCTGGTGCCGCGACCACTCGTTGAAGAGCGATCCATACCGATGCTTGTAGGTGAGCAGGTGGACATCGCCACGGGTGTGCGGGCCGATCATCAGCGGCACCGCCGTGCTGTCGAGCCCCCCGGAGAACAGCACCGAGAAGTCCTCGAGCAGGCCGTATTCCTCGATAGTGAGCGCCACGAGACCTCCATCGCCAGGGGATGACGACTAGTACGCGGGACCGCGCCGGCCCGCAAGCGCTGCGGAGCGGTCTGGTGGTCCAGGTCCTCTCCAAGACGCAGTGTGGGCCTCCAATAACCCAGACCACTACCCGCACAGAGCCCCCGGCTGTACACTCCACCCATGGCTGCCAGCGCGCGATCCCTGCTGTCCCGACTCCCCCAGGCGCGCACCCTGTCGCGGGGGGAACGCCGGCGCGTGATGCGCCTGCTACAGCCCCTGAGCCTGGCTCCCCAGGCCACCCTCTACACCCAGGACGCCCAGCCGGAGCACATGGCCCTGCTGCTCGAGGGTAGCCTGGTGGTCACCACCACCACTGCGGACGGGGTCACCCTGCCCCTGGGGCGGGTGTTGCCTGGAGAGGTCATCGGGGAGATGGGGCTGCTCGACGGTGCGCCGCGCTCCGCCACCGTCACCTGTGAGCGCGAAGCGACGCTCCTGATCCTCGACCGCGAGCGCTTCGAGGAGCTCGAGCGGCAGGCCGACACCGTCCTGGTCTGGCTGCTGAACATCGCCGCGCGGGGCATGGCCCGCCGCATCGGCGTCATGTCGGAGCGCATCGCCTCGGCAGCCGTCGACCCCGAGGCTCTCCACACCCTGCCCGGCCTGGCAGGCCGACGCCCCCAGAGCCTGTGGGCGTGGCTGAGCAGCCTGGGGGCCAAGCCGTGAACGTCGAGCTGCCCCCCCTGCTCCACGCCCTGCTGGGCCCCCTCGAGCCCGCCGAGCTCCAGCTCTTGCTCCAGCAGGTGGAGTCCAAGCGCTACTCGCCCGGCTTCGCCGTGTTCCACGAGGGGTTGCCCGCCCGTGACATGGCGCTGCTGGTGAAGGGGCGCCTGCGCATCAGCAAGCTCAGACCCGACAGCCGCCAGGAGAACCTCGCCTACGTCCAGCCCGTGGCCTTGCTGGGGCTCGCCGCGGTGGTGGGGGGGTTCCCCTACCCCACGACCGCCATGGCTCAGGAGCCCTCCATCTGCCTGCGGATCCCCGGCGCGCTCCTCGCGCCCAGTGAAGACCCCATCGCGCGCGGGCTGGCCCTCAAGCTCCTCCAGGCCTCCCTGCGCGGCATGAATGCCCAGCTGCGCGCAGCCAATGCCCGCCTGTACAGCCTGGCTGGCGAGCGTGAGCTGGTGGAGGCGCTGACCCTGGATCTCGGGGCCTGGAGCCTACCCTCCGACCCATGACAGCAGCGTCGCACCAGGCCGGGCGTGGCGCTGTCGTGCGTGATTTTCTACTTTGTTATCTGTCTTTACGATCCCACAACCTCGCCGGACCGCCGTGACCATGGCATGCGTGTCACGGGCTCGCCGCTGGTGGCGATCTCGGCTTTATCCGCTTTCTCCCTTCTTTCCCACCACCCCATCGCCGAGCCGGCCCACAGCCCCCACCACCAGGCATGACATGGATGTCGCGATCCACCGCTCTCAGCGTGCTCAGGCCGGAACCCCTCAACGAACATCGTCTGGCCTTTCAGATACTTGGGCTGGCTTCCGCCGGATGGCACGCATCCTGCAACAAGACCGTACGGAGATAGACGCAAGAGGATGCCAGGGAATCGGCGAGGTTTTCCCCGCGACCCTGCACGAACGCCCGGCTCGGCAACGAGCCGGGCGTTTTCGCGCCCGCCTTCGCTGCCCGGGCGCAAGCCCGGCCGAGTGGGGTAGAACATAGGGCATGAGCAAGCTGCTGGATGCCGTCCGCCGCCATGTGCCCCTGGCCTCAGAGGACCCCCTGGATCTGCTCGCAGCAGGGCGCGATCTCTGGCCAAGGGACACCCTCGCACTGGCCCTGGGCCAGACGCCACCCATGCCTGAGCTGGTGTGCTGGCCAGAGCGCCACGATCAGGTCCAGGCCCTGCTGACCTGGGCCGGGGACGCAGGCGTGCCCGTTGTGCCCTACGGCGCGGGCTCCGGAGTGTGCGGCGGCGCCGTGGGCCGCCCAGGCAGCGTGGTCGTGGACCTCAAGCGCATGCGCCAGGTGATCGGCATCGACCGCGAGGCCAACGTGGTGAGCGCCGAGCCGGGGCTGCTCGGCCAACACCTCGAAGACTGGCTCGCGCTGCAGGGCCTGGCCACCCGCCACAGCCCCTCGTCCATCTGGTGCTCAACCGTGGGGGGCTGGGCCGCCGCGCGCTCCGCGGGCCAGTTCTCCAGCCTCTACGGAAAGTTCGAGGACATGGTGCTGGGCATGCGTGTGGCCACCCCCACAGGCACGCACCACACGGGCATGCACACGCCCCGTGGGCACGAAGACCTCGGGCCGCTGTTCATGGGCAGCGAGGGCACCCTGGGCATCATCACCCAGGCCGACATCCGGGTGGTGCCCAAGGCCGACCAGCGCTGGCTGCGGGGCTACGCCTTCCGAAACCTCGAGACCGCCTGGGCCGCCATGCAGGCCGTCATGCAGGCCGAGCTCCACCCCGCGGTCATGCGGCTGTACTGCCCCGTCGACACCGTCGTCGGCGGGCGCACCGGCGACAAGAGCGCCCCCGCCCAGCCCCGCCTGGTCTCGCGCCTGCTCTCTAGGCTCGGCAACCGGGCCTTCTCCGCGCTGGAGGGCCTCGACGCGGTGCGGCACCGGGAGCTCTCCACGGCCCTGTTGACGCCGCGCCTGCTCAACCGCGTGGCCGACCGTCTCGGCGGAGACGTGATGCTCATCATCGGCTGGGAGGGCATGCCGCAGCTGGTCGCCGCTCAGGTCGCGGCCGCTCTCCCCCTGCTCGACGCGGGCCGAGACCTGGGCGCCGAGGCCGGCGAGCACTGGTACCGCCACCGCCACGCCGTCTCCTACAAGCTGGCCCCCATCTTCGAGCGAGGCGGCTTCGCCGACACCATGGAGGTCGCCACCACCTGGAGCCGTCTGCCGGGTCTGTACCGTGCGGTGCGCGAAGCCCTGGGCCGCCACACCGCGGTCATGGCCCACTTCAGCCACGCCTACCCCGAGGGCTGCTCCATCTACTTCTCCTTCGCCGGAGCTGGCACCCTGGACCGCTACGACGCCACCTGGGTCGACGCCCTCGAGTCGGCTCGCCGCGCAGGAGGCACCGTCACGCACCACCACGGCGTGGGCCAGCTCAAGGCCAAGGCTGCCGCCCGGGAGCTCGGCAACGCCCTGCGCGTGTACCACACCCGCAAGGCCACCCTGGACCCCGGCGGCGTCATGAACCCCGGCCGGCTCTTCGACAGCCTGCCGCCCACCACCCAGGGCCCACCACCGCCTCGGGCCCAAGGTCCGGTCCATACGGTTCACCACCAGGATCTTCTGGCCGAGGTCGATCCCTGGGCCACGCCCGAGTCCATCGAGCAGGCCCTGGCGGAGCGGGGCCTCGCCCTGCGCATGACCCCCGACCGCCCCCTGGGCGACTGGCTCGCCGCCTACCGCCCTGAGGCCTTCGACCGCCACGAGGTGCCCTTCTTCGGCATCCAGGCCCGCTACCCCGACGGCCGGGCCGCTCGCCTGGGCGTCGCACCCCGGTCCGCTGCCGGCCCGGATCTGCGCTGGGGCCTGCTGCGAGATGCGCGCGCCGAGATGATCGAGGTCCCGCTGGTGCGCCTTGATCAGCCTCGGGTCTGCCTGACGCTCGGCTCGGAGGACCCCTGGGAGCTAGGCAGAGCCCTGCTCCGGGCGGGCCTGCGCCCTAGCTCCATCCAGTGCCCCGAGCCCGGCCAGCTGCAGCTCAGCTTGTGCGGTGACGCCGCTAGCGCCCAGGCCGAGCACCTGATCCTGGAACACGGCGCCCAGCGCGTCGATCCCAGCTCACCCGCGCCCCGAGCGCCCGACCTGGGCGCAGCCGCTGCAGGCCGCGCCAGGGCCACCGCCCACCACCGCCTGTCCACGGGCGACGGGGAGGGCTGCTGATGTCCGCCTCCTACGAGAGCTGTAGCTTCTGCCCACAGCTGTGCCGGCACCTCTGCCCCGTGGCGGTCGCCAGTGGCCACGAAGCCGCCACCCCCGCCAAGATGATGGCCGCGGTGCTGCTGGCCCAGCGGGGTCTGATCCCACCCCGCGACGCCGCCCGCGCCGCAGCCCTGTGCACGAACTGCGGAGCCTGCCAGCGACACTGCAAGTACGGCATCCAGGTTCCCGCGCTGCTGGCCGAGGCCCGCGCGCACTTCTCCAGCCCGGCCTCCGTGGCCGCCATCGCGCCCATCCAGGGTGCCGGTGAGCTCGTGGCCGTGCAGTGCGATGGCCGCTCCTGGGCGCCAGCCCTGGCCGCAGCCCTGGGCCAACCGGTCTCGGTGCTCCCCACGGAGGATCACCTGGGAGACGCCCTGCTCGAGCATCGCAGCCGTGCCGCCCCCCACCTGGCGCAGCTGCAGGCGGTGCTCTCCGGACGCAAGGCGGTGAGCTGCTGCAGCCGCTGCATCCAGGTGCTCGAGGCGGCCCGGGTCCCGTGGGTGCGGCTCGACGCGCTCCTGGCTCCCAGCTGGGACGGCCCCGTCTTCCTCTGCCACGGCGAGCTCGACTTCCCCGGCCACCCCCTCGACCGCGCCCCCACCTGCTGCGGCGCCCACGGCCCCCTCGCCTCCCAACACCCGGAGCTGGCCGCCGACGTGGCGCGCGCAGCAGCGGCTCAGCTACCGCCCAGCCCCGTGGCCGCCCCCGACGCCGCCTGCCGCAACGCCCTGCGCGCCGCGGGCGCCCAGGTCCTCGATCCCATCGATCTGCTCCTCGACACGCAGCCTCACGCGACCACCTGATCGCACGGAGCGCGACCATGTCCGACGTCCCCCATCCGAACCAAGACCAGCGCCCCGACGGCGGCGCACGCAACAGCAGCGACAGCATCTGCCTGGTGGTGAACCCCCAGGCGGGGGCGGGGCGCGCCGGGCGCGAGCTCGAGCGGCTCGAGGAGCTGGTCAAGCGCTCCTTCGAGACCTGGGCCATCCGGCCCACCCAGGGCCCGGGCCACGGCCGCGAGCTCGCCCGCCAGGCCGCCAAGGACGGGTTCGACATCGTGGCCGGGGTAG
>ERZ890953.794-NODE-794-length-17156-cov-6.094205_pt1 | contig 17156 bp, 18 predicted proteins | sample MGYA00521264_ERZ890953 | MGnify/ENA primary metagenome ERZ890953 (study PRJEB32303, sample SAMEA104408629) | aquatic metagenome | biome: Brackish water; feature: Chemocline; material: water | place: Baltic Sea | collected 2014-10-26T21:54:00 | depth 200 m ...
TGAGTTGAATTCGGGTAAGCATTAAACGATCCAGTAATTAATTTATTAATAATAACAATGAATTAAAGAATATTGTTTTCCCCATGCCTGTGATTTGTAAAAGTTTTTTACAACTACTTAAACTTACTGTAAAAAAAGCTGACACTGAAAACCGAATAATTGAGTACATAACAAATGAATAACTCAATTGCTAAAACCATCCTTTAGACTATTATTTTTACGATGGTTCGCGGCAAGTTCAATACACTATTTTCGCTAATTTTGATAGCTGCTGAGACCTGCTAGTGCTGCACGAGATCAGTTTGTCCTGCACTTTTTCCTGTTTTAAAAAAAATAATATATTTTGTAAGAAATCGCCAGTGGAATACGACAGATAAATAATCGCAGCTTTCGAGCTGCTTACCTGGCCATTTATCTGGAAACGAATATGCTGGCAACCTTACCTTTACTGGAATCAACTACATTCCCACTCATCACCCGACATCGTCTGCAAACTCTGCAGGTCAACCTGGGCTACCAATGTAATCAAAGCTGCCTTCACTGTCATGTGAATGCCGGTCCTCATCGCACTGAGATGATGGACGCTGAAACGCTGAAATTGATTCTTCCTGTTTTGCAGGCACAAAATATCGATACGCTGGATCTGACCGGAGGAGCACCGGAATTACATCAGGGTTTCCGTGATTTGGTGGTAGAAGCACGAGGCGCTGGCGTGCATGTTATCGATCGCTGTAACCTGACGATTCTGTTTGAGCCGGGCCAGGACGATCTGGCTGAATTTCTGGCCGAGAATCAGGTCGAGGTGGTTGCCTCGTTGCCCTGTTATTCGCTGGAAAATGTCGACAGACAACGCGGCAACGGGGTGTTTGACAAAAGCATTGCGGCCTTGCAAAAGTTAAATAGCCTGGGTTATGCCAGGCCCGGAAGCGGCTTAAAATTAAACCTGGTGTATAACCCGCAAGGCCCAACTTTACCACCCGATCAACAGATACTCGAACAGGATTACAAACGCGAGCTGGGTAAGCACTTTGCTATCGAATTCAATCAACTATTCGCTCTTAGCAACATGCCGATCAAAAGATTTGGTTCCACCCTGCTGTCAAAGGGACAGTTTCATGATTACATGGATCTATTAAAAGCGAACTACACACAGTCCAATCTGGAACAGCTGATGTGTCGTTCACTGGTCAGCGTAGACTGGCAGGGTAAGTTGTATGACTGTGATTTTAATCAACAGCTTGGGCTTAAACTGGCGGACGAAACAACAACTCATTTACGCGATTTACTAGTAGCTCCATTAGGCAATAAACCCGTTTGCGTAGCCGATCATTGTTTCGGCTGTACGGCTGGTCAGGGTAGTAGTTGCGGAGGAGCGTTGTAAATAATGCAAGCTAACACCCGTAAAAGAATTCTCATTATTTTTCTTATGGTGGCTATTGCGGCCATTTTTTTCCATTTTAATTTGCACCATCTACTAACGCTGGATGGTATCAAGGCCGGTCAAAACCAGTTTCAGGCGTTATTGAGCGCTAACCCATTGCTGGTGGGCAGCGCCTTTTTTGCACTGTATGTTCTGGTTGCTGCCCTGTCATTACCGGGTGCGGCCGTGATGACACTCGCTGCCGGAGCCCTGTTTGGCCTGCTATGGGGGACTTTGATTGTATCCTTTGCCAGCTCGATAGGGGCCTCACTGGCATTCCTGGTTTCACGCTATTTGCTGCGGGATGCGGTGCAACAGCGTTTTGGCAATCGACTGCAAGCGATTAATGAAGGGGTGGAGAAAGATGGTGCTTTTTACCTGTTTACCCTGCGTCTGGTGCCAGCCTTTCCTTTTTTCCTGATCAACCTGTTAATGGGACTCACCACGATTCGTATTGCAACTTTTTACTGGGTTAGCCAGCTGGGCATGCTGGCAGGAACGCTGGTGTTTGTAAACGCAGGGACTCAGCTGGCGCAACTTAATTCTGTTTCCGGCATTCTGTCGCCAACCCTGGTGCTGTCATTCCTGTTGCTGGGTATTTTTCCATTGCTGGCAAAGAAAATACTGTCGATACTGAAAGCTCGAAAGGTGTATGCCGGTTATCAAAAACCAGCTCATTTTGATCGTAACCTGGTCGTTATCGGTGGCGGTGCCGGTGGTCTGGTAACGGCGTATATTGCGGCAGCCGTTAAAGCCAAAGTGACCCTGATTGAAACACATAAAATGGGTGGTGACTGTCTAAATTATGGTTGCGTACCGAGTAAGGCATTGATCAGGAGCGCAAAGCTGGCGCACCAAATGCGACATGCAGATCAGTATGGCCTGCAAAGCGCACAGCCGGAATTTTCATTTCGTAAAGTCATGCAACGGGTACATGACGTAATCGCAGCGGTTGAACCACACGATAGCATCGAGCGTTATACCGCTTTGGGGGTTGAAGTATTACAGGGTTATGCCCGCCTGGTTGATCCCTGGACGGTGGAAATTAAACTCAATGATGGCTCTACTCAAACCTTAACCAGCCGCAGCATTGTTATTGCGACAGGTGCCCGACCCTTCGTACCACCGTTACCGGGTCTCGATGAAGTCGGTTATGTCACCAGCGATACGCTGTGGGATGAATTTGCCAAACTGGATGCAGCGCCCAAACGCCTGGTGGTACTGGGTGGCGGTCCCATCGGTTGCGAACTGGCCCAGAGTTTTGCCCGGCTGGGTTCGCAGGTAACTCAGCTTGAGATGGCACCGCGAATCATGATTCGTGAAGACGAGGAAGTTTCTGAACTGGCTAAAGCGAGCCTCGAGAGTGATGGCGTATCTGTATTGACCGGGCATAAAGCACTGCGTTGTGAACTGGTAGACGGCAAAAAAATCCTGTGGGCTGAGTTTAACGGCGAGCAGCAACGCATCGAATTTGATGTACTACTGTGCGCCGTGGGTCGTGCGGCGAGGCTGGAAGGTTACGGGCTGGAGGAACTGGGCATACAAACTCAGCGCACCATAGTCACCAATGACTACCTGGAGACTCTGTACCCCAATATCTATGCTGCTGGCGATGTAGCGGGGCCTTATCAATTTACCCATACCGCTGCGCATCAGGCCTGGTATGCCGCAGTAAACGCTCTGTTCGGCCAGTTTAAAAAATTCAAAGTGGATTATCGGGTGATTCCATGGACGACTTTTATCGACCCCGAAATAGCCCGCGTCGGTTTGAACGAACAGGAAGCCAGGGAAAAGGGTATCGCCTATGAAGTGACCCGTTACGGGCTGGATGACCTGGATCGAGCCATCACCGATGGTGCCGCTCATGGATTTGTCAAGGTGCTCACGCAACCCGGTAAAGACCGCATTCTGGGTGTCACGCTGGTGGGAGAACACGCCGGTGACCTGCTGGCGGAATTTGTGCTGGCGATGAAACAGGGACTGGGGATGAACAAAATACTGGGCACTATTCATGCCTATCCCACCTGGGCCGAAGCCAACAAATATGTTGCCGGAGAATGGAAACGTAACCATAGCCCGCAGAAACTGCTGGTCTGGCTGGAAAAATACCATACCTGGAGACGCTGACAGCATGATTAAAAAATTCTCAGCTGAAGGGTTTCTGTTACTGGTTATATTGATAATGGGCAGCCTGCAGAATGTTGTTGCGCAGGAGTTTGAGCATACGCTGTGGGACAAGTTGCTGACACGGCATGTGGTAGCTGTTGATGGTGGTTCGGCTACTGCGGTGGATTACCTGGGCATGCTAAAAGATCGTGCCCAACTACAAAATTACCTGGACAAGCTATCGACACTCAGCCAGCAGGATTTCGACCGGATGAATGCCAATTCTCAGCTGGCATTGCTGATCAATGCGTATAACGCAGCGACCGTGGATTTAATTTTGAGCATTTATCCTGAGCTTGAATCCATCAGGGATCTGGGTGGGTTTTTTAGTTCCCCGTGGAAAAAAGAGTTTATCAGCCTGTTGGGTGAGAAATATTCTTTAGATGATATCGAACACAAGATGATTAGAGGTTCCGGTCGATACCATGATCCACGCATTCATTTTGCGCTGAACTGTGCCAGCATCAGTTGTCCGCCCTTGCGCGCGCAAGCCTATCTGGGCGATCAACTGGATGCTCAACTGGAACAGCAGACTCGCCTGTTTCTGTCGAATTCAAACCACAACAGAAGTGCAGCAGGCAGGCTGGAAATATCTTCCATTTTTAAATGGTACCGGAAAGACTTCGAGCAAGGCTGGAAGGGTATTAACTCATTAAATGAATTTTTAGTCGTTTATGCCGATGCAATGAAGCTGTCACCAGACCTCATTCAAGGCCTGATAAACAACACTATCGAAATTGATTTTATGGACTATGACTGGGGACTCAATGCAAAAAACTAAATCAGCTTTATGGCATATTGTTAAGGCTTCGAAAGCGTTGGGTATTCTGCTGCCGGCATTTATCAGCCTCAGTGTCCAGGCAGAACAAATTAAGGAGGAACCTGTAACGGTATCCGTTTATGTCGATAATGACGCGTTGACAGGTGGCAATAAGGATGAAGATTACACCGGCGGTTTTGCGATAACCTATTCCGGAACCAACGCTACCAACCATCCCTTTTCAATCGATAAAGGATTAGTGTGGATTAACAGACTGACTGGTATTTCCTCAGCGGAAGAGGCCGCTCATTCCTGGCACTCCTGTGAAGCGGGATTAACCGCTTTTACCCCAACTGAAAAAACAATTGAACAGGCAATTGTTAATGACCGACCCTATTCCAGCCTGATTTACCTGTCAAATACACAGCAGACAGTGGATGAAAAATCCCGCTCAGCGATCATCTCAAGTTTAACTCTGGGTTTTTTGGGGCTGACCCTAACCGGTGAAGTTCAAAATACTATCCATGGGGCTATTGGCTCCGATAAAGCTGAAGGGTGGCATAACCAGATTTCCGAAGGTGGTGAACCGACTTTCAAATACTCAGCCACCTGGCAAAAATACCTGATTACCAATAATAAGAATTTACAGGCAACTACATCACTCGGGTTAAGTATCGGTTACCTGACTGAAGCCGTTGCCGGAGCCAGTTTTCGCACGGGTTTACTGCGCACACCCTGGTGGAGTTTTAACGTGCATAACAGTAACTATGGTGAAAAATCAAATATCACTGTACCTACAACCACGTTTCTTGATGAGTTCTATTTTCTAGCCGGAGCCAATATGAAACTTCGAGCTTATAATGCTTTCCTGCAGGGACAGTTTCGTGACAGTGCCGTGACCTATTCAATTGCTGAACTTGAACCGTTAGTGTATGAAGGCTGGATCGGTGTTGGTGGTGAGCTCAAATCAGGTATTCGTCTGAGTTATCTTCTCAGGTATCAGTCCAGTGAACTGAAAACCGGGTTAGCGGATAGAGGTTTTAGTTATGGCGAATTGATTGTGAGTTATAAGTTTTAACTCGTAATAATAAATAGAAATTTATCAATTGGTTTTCTTTGGCAGTATAAAAGCATAGTGGAGCTATTATCTTGAATATAGAATTAATCGTTTTTACAGGCCTGATAGCACTGGCCTCTATCCTGTTATCCCCGCGCACCCAGTCTTTGCCCAGCTTTTTTCTGGGGCGTACTGCTACGGGTGGCAGTCCCGCTTTATTCACCCTGGTTTTTTCTCAGGTAACTACCTGGATATTTGCCCGTTCCTTAATGAATGCGGCTATTCTGGGTTTTTATTACGGCGTGTGGGGAACCCTGGCGTATGCGGCGTATTACCTGTCGTTTATAACTGGCGCTTCGATTATAGACAGCCTGAGATTCCGGCACGGCTATAATAATGTACAGAGCTTTCTATACGACCGTTTTGGCCGGGCTGGCACTGCCTGTTATAACTTTGTTATCGGCTTGCGTCTGGTCAGTGAGGTATTTGCTAATCTGCTGGTGATTGGTATTCTGTTTGGTGCTGCCGGTAGTGATATGTATACGCTGAGTATCCTGGCTTTTGCATTCGTCACACTACTGTATTCTATGGCCGGTGGTTTGCACGCTTCATTACGCACCGATGTTTTACAGATGATCGTTTTTCTGGTCACACTGACGGTACTGTTAGTGTTTGTTATCAGTGACGATAGTTTTTCGCTGAGTCAGTTTGCTTTCAAACCTTTTGTATTTAATGAGCCCGGCCCGGTGTTATTAGCCGTGGCACTGTTACAGGTGTGGAGTTACCCGATGCATGATCCGGTGATGATGGATAGAGGTTTTCTGGCCGACCGCTCTACCACAAGACGTAGTTTTTATCATGCGGGATGGATCAGTATCCTGTGTATTATGGCTTTTGGTAGCCTCGGTATTTTTGCCGGTGCGAACGTTATCGGCGGTGAAACCATGAATGCCACATTGACCCGTTTACTTGGCGAAATTCCCATGCTGCTGTTCAGTGCCACACTGATTATTTCTGCCATGTCAACACTCGACAGTACGCTGTCCAGTTCATCAAAATTATTGATCGTTGATATGCAACTGGTCGATCCCAGTATTCGTAAGGGACGCATCGCCATGCTGTTATTCATGCTACTGGGATTGCTCATGGTGTTTATGGGCAATAAAGATTTATTCAGTGCGGTGGCAGTGAGTGGAACCGCTTCCATGTACCTGGCACCGGTAATCTTCTTTTCATTATGGGGTGGACGAACTGATATTCCAGTATGGAGTTACCTGGGCAGCTTTGTGCTGGCGGTTACTGGAGCTATTTTATACTTCACCGAATCGTCATCCTATACGGTGCTGATGGGTGATTATCACAAATACACCAAATTGCTGTTTATTTCAGCGACGGTGATGACGGGTGGTTGCCTGTTATTCTGGGCAGGCGCTAAAACGGCAGCCCAGCCGGTAAAAATGGCACAAAATCCAGTCTGATGGGAACCTCCGTGCTTAACCTGGGAACTGTTACATCCAGCCTGCTGATATTCGGAGGCCCGTACAGCAATCTGGCGGCAACCCGGGCCGTTTTAGCCACCGCAAAATCTCCGGCTATTCCATCATCCTCAATAATCTGCACCGGCGATGTAGTGGCCTATGGGGCTGAACCTGAGCAAACCTGCCGGTTGCTTATTGAGTCTGGTATACAGGTCGTGATGGGTAATTGTGAAGAATCGCTGGCTAACGACAGTAGCGATTGCGGCTGTGGTTTTGATGAAAACATGCTGTGTTCACTGCTGTCACAAAAATGGTATCGATACGCCCGGCAAAATATCAGCAGGCAAAGCAGGGAATGGATGAGCGGACTGCCGACAGCGATAGCATTTGACTGCTACGGAAAAAAATTCCGCGTAATCCATGGCGGTATCAAGCAGATCAATCAATTTATATTTTCTTCGACGCAAGCACATATAAAACAACAGCAGCTTGATGAACTAATGGTCGACTGCATCATAGGCGGGCACAGTGGCATACCATTTGGTCAGACGCTGGGGGAGCAATACTGGCTCAATGCGGGCGTTATCGGTGTACCGGCGAATGACTCCACGCGGCAGGGCTGGTACCTGTTAATTGAACCCTTTAATGACCGCATTAATATCAGCTGGCACCGACTGGAGTATGAGTTTGAAAAAAGTGCCAGGGCAATGTTGCAGGCCGGATTAGATGAATATGCAGAAAGCCTGCTGACAGGTCTGTGGCCGAGTAGCGATGTATTACCCGTTGCGGAACAGTCTGCGCAAGGTCAACCATTGAACATTCCGGATTTAACCATTCATCTGTAGATTATTGAAATCGACTGACTTGTTAAAGACTCGAAATTAAACCACCCAACGCTAACAATAATCCGCTGAAACTAATCCGGCAAAAAAACGGCAGGGTGCAGGGTATCGATAGACTGTACGTCACTGATGCCATTTTTTTACCTCGTTCCAGTCGGGTGAATCCTACGCTAACTATCTTTGCTCTGACCCTGCGCCCGGGTAAACATCTGGCAGATAAACAGTAGTACGTAAAAAATATTTTTTTTAATTCTGTAAGAAAAACACAATTTCTCCGACTAAACCATTACAAATCATTTTTGGAGAATTCAAGCATGTGTAGCACGCCTCGAGGGGGAACCCGAATAAACCGTCCATTGAGTGTAGCGTTAGCTACTCCCTCTGATTTTGCGAGAATGTTAAGAGAGTCAAGCATCAGGGTTGAACAATGGCAAATTATGAAAAGACAACACATGCTTAACTCTGTAATACCACATGTAAAAGTGACACAGATTAAACGTGTCAGCTGTCCTGCTCATCTGTACCAGTTAAAAAATTCACTGGCTGAAATCAAACCCAGTGAAACATTAAGAGTCATCACTAATAGCATTGCAGTTCGTAATGACCTGACAGCAGCCTGTCAGATACTTGGGCATAAGGTGAGACAGATCAATACTGATTCAGAAACCAGTAAAGACCTTTACATTACTCGCTCACATTAAAACGATTACATCATTTGATAACCTAAAACTGGAGAATTAAAAATGAATAAAATAACGGCTGGAATCCTGTCAGGGCTGATCGCCACAAGTGTATTATCAGCGCTCATGGTCATGAAGGGAATGATGGGGCTAATGCCCGATGTAGATGTCATCAATATGCTAGCACAACGCATGGGAAGCGGTCCTGCAATGGGCTGGATTGCCCACTTTATGATAGGTGTGGTTGGCTATGGCATTGGTTATGCGCTGATTTTTAGTTCACTGCCATTGGACGGGCACTCTGTACGTGGTATGGCTCTCGGTGTGGCAGGCTGGTTGGTAATGATGGTGGTATTGATGCCAATGATGGGGGCTAGTTTATTTGGCCTTCAAATGCCAGGCGGTATGATGGCTCCCATTGCTACTTTGATGCTACACATTATTTTCGGATTGGTACTCGGTCTGGCTTATGCAAAGCTAAGTAGTAAATAGCTAAAGGATTAGAGCGCCATGCATAGCAATTTTATAATATTCTCTATTTCTTCACTACTGACAACAATAGTCCTGCAATGGTTATGGGCTCCGGCAATCTGGCTCCTTTTGCTCATTGTCCCATTAATCATGCTGGGTTTGCTGGATATGTATCAGACCAAACACGCATTGATACGTAATTATCCACTGTTCGGAAGAGGTCGCTGGGTGATGGAATGGTTTCGTCCCTTCATACGTCAATATCTTTTAGAATCAGACACGGATGGAACGCCGATAAATCGTATGTTTCGTAGTATTGTTTACCAGCGTGCTAAAGGGGTGTTGGATACGGTGCCTTTTGGTACACGTGTAGACACTTATCGTTCGGGTTATGAATGGATCGGGCACTCTCTCTCTGCTATTGATGTTGCGCAGATAAATTCTGATCTGCTACGTGTTAGTGTCGGTGGTCCGGACTGCCTGAAACCCTATCAGGCAAGCATATTTAATATATCGGCAATGAGCTTTGGAGCCCTAAGCCGGAATGCCATTCTTGCGCTTAATGGTGGTGCTCAAAAGGGTGGTTTTTATCATAATACCGGTGAAGGCGGCATCAGCCCTTACCATATTGAACCGGGTGGAGATCTGGTGTGGCAGATAGGCACCGGGTATTTTGGATGTCGAGGTGAAGATGGTCGATTTTCTGCCGAACTTTTCCGGCAGAAGGCTGACATGCCGAATGTCAAAATGATTGAAATAAAACTTTCACAGGGGGCAAAACCAGGACATGGCGGTATTCTTCCTGCTGACAAAAACACCCCTGAAATTGCTGCAATTCGTCATGTTCCTGTTGCCACTCAGGTGGATTCACCCGCTACTCACACGGCGTTTAGCACGCCACTTGAGCTACTCGATTTCATCAAATTGCTGCGCAACCTTTCAGGGGGGAAACCGGTAGGCTTTAAACTGGCTATCGGACGCAAGAGTGAGTTTATTGCTATCTGTAAAGCGATGGTCACAACGGGCATAAAGCCTGACTTCATTACCGTTGATGGTGGTGAAGGTGGAACGGGAGCGGCACCGCTAGAGTACAGTAATTCTGTCGGTATGCCTCTGCGCGAGGGATTAGCTTTCGTCGATGATTGTCTGACGGGTTTTGCTGTGCGTCAGGATATTCGCATCATTGCTTCAGGAAAAATACTCACGGGTTTTCATTTGGTTAAAAACCTGGCTCTGGGAGCCGATCTCTGCAATAGCGCCAGAGGTATGATGCTGGCATTGGGTTGCGTGCAGTCGCTCACCTGTAACACTAACCACTGCCCTACGGGGGTCGCTACTCAAAATCCCCGTCTTTATCGAGGACTGGTGGTGACTGACAAAACACAACGAGTGGCTCAATTTCACCATAAAACGGTACATGCCACGGCTGAAATTTTAGCCTCCGCTGGACTTCAGCATAGTTCAGACCTTACTCGTACCCATATCTATCGACGGGTTGATCAGCAAATGGTCAGTCGTTACGACCAGATATTTCCGTATATCAAACGGGGGTGCCTGTCAGAAAATAAACCACCCGAGTCCTGGAAGCTGGATATGGATGAAGCGAGCCAGGAAAGTTTTATCCCTCTTCAGTGTTTAACTCGCATCAATAATCACTTCTTTGAAATCGAAACATCTCAAAAAATAACAGACAAGTTAAGTGGAGAAACTGTATGAAGGCATCTGACCTTTTCATCAAAGCACTTGAAGCGGAACAGGTCGAGTATATCTTTGGTATTCCCGGAGAAGAAAATCTTGATTTACTGAATTCACTGAACTTCCTGAAGACATCGCCAGAGAGCATACCGATGTTGCTGTCATTTTGAAAAGCCGCTTCGAATACCCGCATGCCAGCGAAAAGTCATTGAATGATGCACTGGAAATGATTCAACAGGCTAAACATCCCTTGCTGTTGATCGGCGCAGGGGCAAACAGAAAACAGACGACCCATGTGTTACGTGATTTTGTAGATAAAACAGGCATCCCCTTTTTCAGCACACAAATGGGTAAAGGTGTTATCGATGAACGACATACCCTGTTCATGGGTAATGCGGCACTCTCCAGTGAAGATTACCTGCACAGAGCCATTGAGTCAGCTGACCTGATTATTAATGTAGGCCATGATGTGGTGGAAAAGCCCCCTTTTATCATGGGAGAGATTAATGAGCAGGATGTATTAAGCGCTAATCCGGAAGGAACCTGTTCTGCAGGAGCTGCAAAAGTCATACACATCAATAGTGTTCCTTAATGATAGTTTGAGCTTTTTCCTGTTACGGTTGTCAAAACCGAAATACATAATCACTTAAAACACTACTGATTTTGAGGACTACCATTTCATGCCAAGAGTAAAATTTAACTTTAACAACGAAGCCGGATTGCAACTGGCCGGATTGCTTGAAACTCCCGATACTGGACAACCCATACTTCAATATGCCCTGTTTGCTAATTGCTTCACCTGCGGTAAAGATATAGCTGCGGCTTCAAGAATTAGTCGAGCCCTGGCTAATAAAGGTATTGCCGTTCTCCGCTTTGATTTCACCGGGCTTGGAAACAGTGATGGTGATTTTTCCAATACTAATTTCTCATCCAATGTTCAGGATCTGATCGTAGCTGCTAAAGCCCTCGAATCAGAATATCAGGCACCAAATTTATTAATCGGCCATAGTCTGGGAGGGGCTGCCGTATTACGTGCAGCTGAACAGTTACCATCGATAAAAGCGATTGCCACCATTGGCTCACCTGCAACCGCTGAACATATCCAGCATTTGTTTGTTGGTGAAAAGAAAACGATACAGACACAAGGGGAAGCAACTGTCAAAATCGGATTTAGAAACTTCAATATAAAAAAGCAGTTTATTGATGACCTGGAAAAGCATTCCAGCGAATATACGATTGCAAGGCTAAAAACTGCACTCATTATCTTTCACTCTCCCATTGATAATATTGTATCAATCGATGAAGCTGCAAAAATATATCAGGCTGCCCGGCATCCCAAAAGCTTTATTTCGCTTGATAATGCCGATCATTTATTATCGAATAAAGAAGATGCTGAGTATGTAGCAAACACACTGGCTTCCTGGGCAAGTCGTTACCTTGACCTTGCAGATATCCCATCGGAAAAAAGCTACGGCAGTGCCCCTGATGTAACCAAAGGGGAAGTTCTGATCACGGAACTGGATCATAAATATTTACGTGGAGTATTCACTAATAATCATCAACTGATGGCCGATGAACCGATTTCTTTTGGAGGTAGTAATCTTGGTCCTGGACCCTATGAATTATTACTTTCTGCACTGGGTACCTGCACGTCAATGACGTTACGTATGTATGCCTCAAAAAAGAAACTTAATATCGAAGAAATCACGGTGCGATTAAAACATGAAAGAGAGCATGCCGAGGATTGTAAAGATTGTGCTGGCAGTATCAAAAAAATAGACAAAATCACACGCTATATCCATATCAAAGGGGACATTACGGCAGAACAGAAATTACGTTTACTTAACATAGCAGATCGGTGCCCTGTACACCAAACTCTGCAAAACAACCCGGAAATAATCACACTCGAAGAATGATTTTTTTAGGTTCAATCGTGAGTAAAGCATAGCCTTCGCTATGGCTTGCGAAGGATTGGACGAGCTATGAAGCCAAATGAGCTACAAAACTGAAAAGTACAAACTGTACAGGGAGAAAAAGGATTAAAAGTAATGCAACCTTTTGTTTTATATATTAGTTTTACAAATCATGGGGCGTACCTATGAATTATTCGGGTTAAGGATACTGTAAAACGAATCAAATATGATGAAATTATATTAAAGCTCAACGGCCGGTAACACTTTGCTGATATTCCCTACAAGCTATAGTCTTCGTCTGGTCTGTGCCAGCTATAGTCTTTCAACTCTGATTACGAGCATTCGAGAGGACTCTCTCATGCATCTCAAAGGTGCCCAACTCCGCCATTCTCCTAAAGCTGCTTTGGATGCTATCGAGAGTTTCTTTGATTATACGGATGAGATTTAGCACGTCGATCGGCTTGTATACCAGCTATTGTGTGGATATCGTGGAAAATAGCTCCTAAGGGTGCTGTCCTATAATCGGGGTCTACTTCCTATAGCGATATCACTATATTTTGAAAGACCGTTTTTATGAAATATGAATGCAGCTTGTATCTAAAACAAGCTGCATTCTATGATAGTGTCGCAATTTTTAGTAAACTATGTGGGTGAACCAACTCATGCGCCAATTAACCTTCTCTATTTGAAATGCTTTTTATAGTTCTCGAGACTTTGTTTTAGCTTAATGGCCGAATTTCTTGCGGTGTCGTAATCTTCTGCCTTGGCAAGGCTCTGGATAGTTGGAACGTAATCAGTCAAAAACAGATGAAGTTGATTATGTGCTTCGCCACTCATGGTGCAACCACTTATCAGCTCACCAAGTTGTGCCTCCAGATGGTTACCCAGTGCGTTTAAGCTGGTCTGGTTTGAATGATCCGCACTAAAAAATGTCTCTTCCATTTTCGATGACATCTTCCGTGTATGGTCATCCATCTCCCATCGATCCCCATTATTCAGGTTAAGTCCACTAGTTGCCGCCTCAGCATTATGGTTGCTATGTCCATGACTATCGTCATTGGCTGCATGCGCTCCAAATGAAAAAATAGAGAAAGAAATGAGAATAATAGAAATACTTTTTTTCATGTTAAATAATCCTTATGTTAATTAGCTTGGTTAATTAATTTAAACAGAACAGTCTGCTGATCATTAAAACGTGGCAGCAGATAATTTTGTGACAAACTATATGATTTTTTATTAATGAAATTAATAGACTATTTAATTAATAAGGAAACGTAAGGTTTTATGTCACAAAGTACAGGGGTACTCCGTATTAATAGTAATGAGATAACTGAATGACGGACGAGGAGCTAATGCAGGCCTATATCAATGGTAACACAGAGGCATTCCAGACACTCTATCAACGACATAAGGGGAGAGTTTTGGGTTACCTTAATTCCAGAATGGCGAGTCAGGATGAAGCTGAGGATGTGTTTCAAGAAGCCTTTGCCAAACTCCATAGATATCGCTTTAAGTACGAGAACGAGATCCCGTTTCTACCCTGGCTATTTACCATTGTGAAAAACACATTGATTGACCACATCAGAAAACGCGATACACGGAACAAGTATCTGCAAACAAATCCAGAGCAGGTAGAGAATACGTCTGATGAAATAGAAACCAGTCTACCCATTGCTGAAGCTATCTCTGAATTATCAAGCCTCGGGACGAAACAACGTCAGGTGCTGGAACTAAGGTTTAATGAAGACCTCTCTTTTGCTGATATTGCAGCACGTCTGGATACTTCGCAAACTAATGTAAGAAAAATAGTGAGCAGGGCGATTCAAAAACTTCGTGGACTGATGCTAGGGGGGGGAGATATAGAGTGATAAACTCAAAGTTATCTGATGCAGAAAAACGATCTCTAAAAGAATTTTGTGATTTTGTTGAATCTGAACCAATGACGCCATCAGCTAAAGTAGAGCTTGAAATTTTGCGGCGCGTGGAGGCTGACCTCTGTCCACAGCAATGGTTTGTTTTTGGAAAACTCTTTGCTATTGAGGCTGTTACAGGGCTAGCAACCCTTTTTGTTTGCCCACAATTTAATCTGGGGTTCGGTGGTCATAATGAGCTACTTCATGCGCTCCATGAAACAGTGGATCCCTTCACCTTCTACTTGATTTGCGGTCTTTTCTTTGTCGTTTTTGGTGCAGCAATCAGTGGCATATTCCTCAATCGTGATGAGATCAGATCCATAAAGAATAGTAAGTACAATTATTATCTAATCTATGCATGTACCGCTTACTTTATATTTGCCCTATTTGGGGCTGAAATATTGATCATTAGCTTAATTCCATGGATTTTTGGTGCCGTTATAGGTAACGCATTTGGTTTTAGCCTGGTGTCACGGATACGGAGTAATTAGGGTTAGGCGTAAATTAAAGTTTCAGGTCAATCTAAATGAAGGATTTCAGATAGTTTTTGGGGTGATCAATTTGATCTCGCATGGCAACTTCGGGTCGTAAAGAGCCAAACAAATAAAGTTCAGGAATGACAGCAATGGAAAAAATTAATTGTTTTTAGACCATGTTTTCAGTCAGTTAATTTCCCCTGGTAATGACACTGCTGCCTATAAAGGTAATTAAATAAACAAACGATTTATTGATTACTACTGGCAGGCAGTGGAAATTTTAAAATAACACGTAATCCGCCTTCCTGTCGATTTTGAGCTATTGCCTGGCCACCATGAGCCAGCATGGTTTTACCTGTGATGGCGAGGCCCAGCCCGAAGCCTCCACTGTTTCTATCGCGGGCTTCGCCGACTCGTGCAAATGGTTTAAATAATTGCTGTAACGATTCTTCTGCTACACCCGGTCCCTGGTCTTCAATGATGAGTTGAAATTCATTGGTTTGAAGTCGGCAGTAAAGACGGACACAGCTATTTTCGGGTGTGTATCGCAGCGCATTTCTTACAACGTTTTCGATAGCCGAGCTAACGATTACCGGATCTACCATCAGTGTAACCGGATCACATAATTCAAAGTTAATTTCACGTTGCGATGCTGCACCTTCAAATTGGGCATCGCGTACAATTTTCTGTATTAACGCAGTGATTTCTACCGGCTTTTTTTCCAGTTGAAACTGTGAAGATTCTATGCGTGCCAGAGATAGTAACCCGGTCACCAGGTTTTCCAGTTCATCGGCTTCCTTTTCTATGCGTGGTAACGCTTTAGCTGAATCGCCAGAGCGTTGTGCCAGCTCCAGTGCAATGCGCAGGCGCGCCAGCGGTGAGCGTAATTCGTGTGATACATCACTCACCAGTTGCCGTTGACTATTCAGCATGTCATTAATTCGATCGGCCATGCGGTTAAAATCGGTCGCCAGAGCACTTACTTCATCTGAACCATTAAGGGTTACCCGGGTGCTGAGATTACCTTCCGCAAAACCCTGAACTGCGTGACGCAGGTGCCGAATGCGCTGACTTAATACGCGGGCCAGAAAAAAACTGACCAGACTGATGATGATTATGGCGGCAGCAAACCATGTCCATATCGGGTAGCGTTGCATCATCTGTGTTGGTTCGAGCTGGCGAACCAGGAAGAGGGGAGGGTCTATGCCGGGCAGAATTGCAATCAGGGTTATATGACCATGTTGCCGAACCACACCTGCTTTAATTGGAAGTGATAACCTGGGTGGCCTTTTGTTTCTGTGTAATTTAAATGGACTCTGGCCCTGGCTATCGAGTAATAGCGGCCTGGTTCCACGAGATTGTTGAAATAGCCAGTGCCGGGTGGCACGACTTCCATCCTGTTGCCATACAGTGGCGACAATATCGGCCTGTGCTTTTAATATGTCTTCGGCACGCTCTATAGCCTCGCTGCCGGAAAATCGTCCGAGTATAAAAAAACTGGAGGCTAGCAGAGCTGCGGTCAGCCAGAAAAATAGAAAAATACGTAGAAAAAGGCTCATGAGTTCACGATATATTGATAGCCCTGTCCACGAACCGTTTTGATACGTGCGCTGCCATCGGCGTGTTGCCCTATTTTACGACGTATCTGGGCCATGTGAGTTTCTATGCGACGGTCATAGGCGGACAATGCCCGCCCCAGTCCATTGAGTGCCAGATGCTCGCGGCTAACGATCAGACCGGCCCGTTGTACCAGTTGTGCTAACAGGTTAAATTCTGCCCCGGTTAAATCGATAGTCTGGCCAGCTATCTGTACAACTCTGGATGCTTCATTCAGTGATAAATCGCCCACGTTAAGCTCCGTCTGTTCTTTATCATTCGATCCACGGCGGATTAATGCTCGAAGTCGCGCTACCAGCACACGCGGACTCACCGGTTTACTGACATATTCATCGGCTCCCAGTTCCAGCCCAAGTACGGTATCGGTATCCTCACCGCGTGCGGTTAACATTAATATGGGTGCTGGCTGATTCGGGTTTATGGCTTTTAATATATCGAAGCCATTCATGCCCGGCATCATAACGTCCAGAATAATGGCATCCCAGTTAGCGGATGTATCATTGATGTGATGTAACGCCGAATTTCCATCGTGTACTACGGTGACCTCAAAGCCTTCCAGCTGCAGGAACTCAGTTAACAGTTCACACAGTGTCTGGTCGTCATCGGCTAATAATAAATGCATAGGTAAAATCTCCTGTACCCCTATTCTGGACGACAATCTGGTGAAT
>ERZ890953.795-NODE-795-length-17144-cov-5.435017_pt1 | contig 17144 bp, 38 predicted proteins | sample MGYA00521264_ERZ890953 | MGnify/ENA primary metagenome ERZ890953 (study PRJEB32303, sample SAMEA104408629) | aquatic metagenome | biome: Brackish water; feature: Chemocline; material: water | place: Baltic Sea | collected 2014-10-26T21:54:00 | depth 200 m ...
ATTGGCTAATGTAGCTGTCGATTTTAATCAGCATTGCGCTGCCCCCTTCCGGTCGTTTCGCGCACCTTTAGCAACGCCTGGTGCTGTTCTGATCCTTCCTCGCATTGCAGCCATATGCGCCCAGGGTAGAAGCCGAAGTTCACGATCTTTCCGGTGCCATCAAAGGCGTCCATGATTGCCACGGCTTCGGCCTCTGTGACTTCAATCTTGAGCATCGGACTGCTCCTTTTTGGTGGGAAACGCAAAGGAGACTGCCTCTGAAGCTGTGGCAAAAACGACTACTTTTGCGTAGCTGTGGGAGTAGCCGACACCACCTTTCTCGACATATTGTTTGGCCTCTTCCTCGCTGGTGACGGCCACGCCAAAGGGCTCGTCCGACGACCTCATCGTGCCATCCCCATCTGCGAGTAAAACGTAGATCTCCTTCATGGTTGCCCCTTAGTGGTGGTCTTTGGCCCGGCACACAAAACAAACAGCACAACCAAAAACATAGCGAATTGCCCTGCAATAGCGGCTATCAACCCAGCCCATACCCACATTGGTAGTTGGTCAGGCATCACTGCTCTCCCTTGCTGCTATCGGTCAGTTAAATCATATGTGTTTATCTTTGTTTTTCAAGCCAGTCGCCAAGTGGCAACATATTATCTTCACCGGTAATTACGTCGACTTCTATTGTATGCGCATATTTAAAACCAGGATTAGCGTATATATCAGGACCACCTTCTTCGCGCATCTCTTCTTCTAAGCTGTCGTCTAAAATTACAACAGCTTCTTTATCGTTATTCGTGTTTTCAAAATGCAAAATGTAAAGTGTTGACATTTAAAATCTCCTTAAAGTCTGTAACGGTCGTGTGGCTCATTGCCTACTGCGTATTTAAGCGGGACTTTAATAAAAGTGCCGCCAATCCTTTTTGCGTGTATACTAGCAACAACATTTGGTACACCCGCAAATGTATTTGCACTAATAACAACAACAGGTACACCTGCTGCGTTAGAAACAACATAACAATATTCAGTTATTTTTGTTTTCCTTTGTGGTTGATATATTTAAAAAGCAAATCGAAAAAAATTTTAGAGCTTTGTGATTGTTTGTGTCCACCTTTCGGGTAGCACGTAAAACAACGGTACGTAAAAAGTACACCATCTCTGTAAACAGGTTTCAGTCCTACACGTGATTTACACGTCGGACAAGGCGCTAGACCATTTACATCACGAAAACGCGAACAATGTGCTTCTGCTTTCATGCAAACAGAACCACAACAACAATGGTCTTTTCTTGTATAACCACAATTTAAACATATTGTTGTGTCTGACATATAACAGCTCCTAACGTTCGTAAGTAAAAATTGTACTGCAATTAAAACAAATATCACCGTGCGTGAAATTGCGTCTTAAAAATTTATTTGGAAGCGTAAAAATCGAATCGTCCGAACTCGCAACAAAAAATGTACTGTACCAACGATTGCAATTTTCCGCTTCTATTTCTAAATACGGAACGTCGCACGCGAAAAAAAGACTTCTTGTATTACATGCAGGGCATCTGAGTCCGTGTAATTTGACATCTAATATACGCACATCAATTGAAAGCTGATCTCTGATAGACTTATGTTTTCCCATAGTCTTCAACTAATAGCATCTGTGATTACAAAAACAAGGGTAAGAATTTGATTACATTGCATTACATGTAAGTTTTTTCATGTAAAAGTTCTTTTCACTGTTGACAGAGATCGTTTTTTCAGTCACAAATAAGGTTAGTTCCTAGTCTCCCCAGACTCGGAATGGAATGCCGGTTTACTCAATGATTTCAAGTACTTAGCTCTATGTGGCAAATATGACACGAAAGCCTATAGAACGGTCTTTTTGGCCCTGGAACTATGGTTCTGGCGCATGGAAACACCATTCTATGAATTTTTTACTCAAGTAGGTATACCTAATAATGGAATCACGGCCTAAGTTGACTACTGGAAAAACGAAAATCGACGAAATTACGTTTGGTAGAAATTGTGCGAGCAGTTACAAGCGTAAAACACGTTACAACATGTTAAAAAAGGAAAAATAACATTTAAAAACGGTAAAAATAGTGCTGGCCGGGTAGCTCAAATGGCAGAGCGTTAACAAAGGCGTAATTTCGGAAACGGAATGCAACCGACACGTTAAAGGTTAGTCGTTCAAATCGATTCCCGGCTACTAAATGCGACATTACAAAAGATTTAAGCCTTTTCAAATTCGATGGGCTGAAAAAATGGGACAACAAGACGATCCGTATCTTGTACGTTACATGTTTATTTTTTTTAACTACTCAATTCGTTTGCATCATTGGATCGGTTCAGACGATAAAAGATTTTTTCACGATCACGCAACGGATTTAATATCAGTTGTATTAAAAGGTGCGTATACGAACGTAACACCAAACGGAAAGTTTCCTGTAAAAGCCGGATCAATTTGGTTTGCAAAGGCAAAACAAAAACATTACTTGGATGTTAATAAAAACGGTGCGTGGACTTTATTATTCTGTTCGCGTCCGTATCACAAGTGGGGCTTTTGGATACGAGAGAATAAAAAAATCAGACCGATCAAGTATTTTTACAAATATAAAAGCCCAGCGCAGAACAGAGCATGACGAAAACTAAATATAAAGAAACAGGCCGACGTTGCAAATATTACAAGGGATTACCGAAAATACCGGACAAAGGTTGCTTTATTCGTTTGATCTGTCATGGTGGAGGTATGTGGGATCCCTGTGTGAGCTTTGAAATGTGCGCGGCAGCATCTCCACCGAGAGTTACGCGTTTAAAATTAGTACCAGCAGAAACTTTAACCGCACAAGTCGAAACAGAACGTGACGGTGTGAAAGTTCAAAACCACGCTTGGATTGCAAACGGTACAGAAAAAGTATACGACGTACTTGATTCAGAAGTAAAACATATATCTGAAATTTATAAACGACTTCCACGATTACAAAAACGTTTGATACAACACGCGTTATCAAATTTAAAAAAGAAGTTACAAGCTGACAACCCGAAACGCGGTTACTGGCGTCGTATCGGTAACGAGACAATGAACAATGTTAAAAAGCTTTAAAATACTGCAATTAGAATTTATCGACGTATGCCCACAAAAGGTGTGCGTAAATAATAAACCGTCTCCTGTTGTTTGTATGGCGTGTCCAGTAATACAATGTGGAAGCGGCACGCCTACATTGAAAGCAAAAGAATATCCGTACAATAGAGCGTTAATGTATTTCGATTTTTTTCAAGGCGGTAAAATGCCGAAGGTAGATTAAAAATGAAAAGAAAAGACATACAGCCTCTTTATATTGAAGCTCTTGGCGCACACGAGTTTTTCAGACAACTTGGCTACCTACCAGAAAACATTTTTATTAATTTAGGACGTAATCAAATTGCAATACAAGTAAAAGAAGACGAAAAAAAAGCGGACGTCGTACTTGCAAAAGAACAGCCGACCGATTTCGCGGATCGTTGGGCCGAAGCGGTTACATGGTGGAACGACGAAGCAACAGAAGAAGAACGGCGCGAAATTTATGAACATTCATTAACGCGTAATAGTGCCGCTAAAATTATAGCGAATTTAGTTGCACTCGATATGCACGTAACACCTGGAAATTGAATGATGGCTAAATACGAATTTTATCTTGGCGTCGGTCTTGTTGGTTGCGTACGTCGTGAAGATTACGAAATACCAGACGAAGATTTCGAAGACTGCACAGAAGACGAAAAAGAAAAAATTATAACTGAATACTTAACAGAGTGGATGTGGAACCACGTTGAAATCGATTTCAAGGAGATAAAATAGATGGAATTAACACCACAAGAAAAAGAAGCTGTAATTTGGGCTGTTTTAAACAACGTAACAATTATAACAAAGTATGATGACGTAGATACGCAATTTACTGACGGCTATTCCGGTAACATTTCACGTCATGGTTTTTATTTCGATACAGATACACACAAAACAGTAGCCGAAGTTTGCATTGTATTGTACAGGCTTTACAATGAAAAAACAGATGAAATAAAAGCAAAGCTACTCGACGAATTTGAAAAACTTGCGTATGTTCTAATAGAAGAATACGATCTATCAAAAGAACTAGATACACTACTCGACAAAATCGAAAAACGAGGCTAAATTAAAATGGCGCACTCCGTATACAGAAAAGGTACAATTGTAAGGTTTATCGACGCGTCGTATAACAGCGAATATGTAGTACTTTCGTCTAGTTTTAGCGGCGAACCTGAATACAGACTTAAATCAGTAAAAAGCGGACTTGTTATTTTTGCCCCTATGCATTGCGTCGTGACGGTCAAACAAACGTACAAATACGAAATCGGTCAACACGTACTTTATCGTGTACCTAAAACTGTAATAGGTGGAGCGACACAACTTGTTTCTGGTACTATAACAAATAGACTTTACGATAAACACGTCTGTAAAAATTACTACAAAGTAGACAACTGCATAAACGTAGCGGAAGACGAAGAAAGTCTCATATCAATACCGCGACTGCCTAAATTCAAAACAGGTAATGTCGTTCGTACGATAGGCGGCGAATTATTTACAATTGTAAGGTTTTACGATTACATGGAAGAAACAGACGTATTTATATATACAATTAAATATGGGAATGATAAATCTATGTATCTGTCGGAGAATAGAATATCACACATTGAATCACACGAAACAACACTTGTTACTTTTAATGTCGGTGATTACGTAGAACATGTCGTATCAAAAGTTCATGGTAAAATTGTACGTGTATGTGATAATACGCTAAATGTAGAAAGTAGCGCAGGTTCACATGTGCTTTTTAAAGCCGACTGCCGACGCATTGAAACATCGAATTTTACTGTCGGTGATTACGTAGAACACAACGAAAATAAACGACGTGGTTATATCACAGCTACAACTACAAATATGGTAAGCGTAAAAACTGCTGACGCTGTATACGCTTGGAATAAAGACGCTTGCAAACACGCCGATCCAACTGAAAAAATTGAAAAACCTGTAATTGAAAAACCGCAAATTGAAAAAAAGAAGTGTGGTTGTCAACACACTGATATACGAAAACGTCGTTACAGTGACACATACATTTGTTGTGAAATGTTGAAAACACACACAGGTAAACCAGGCGTATTTGCATGTGGCATAATTTTAAATGAAATACCGCATGACGGTATTGCACGATACGTTGACGGTAATTTACAAATACTGCCGACACGAAAACGACGTGTAACAGATAGTGACGCTAAAACAATACGTATAGTACTGGAAAGCACAAAACACGAGATAGCGTAAAAAGGAGTTGACAATGCCAGTAAATTCGAACCAGAGTGACAAATGACAAAAGACGAAAAGAAAATTTGCAAACTCGAAAAACAACTGAAAAAAGCTAACAACAAAATCGCGAACTTGAAATCGAAAATTAGTGATCTCGAAGCTGGAATGCAGAGTCATTTTGTACTTGCACGTAAACAATGTAGCTCTTGGGAAGAGCGAGTCCGAAGTATTCAAACACACCTCAGTAACGCAATGAATTTAAGCAGAGACGCACGCGATGGGATGTTTGCAGATCCCACACAAAAAAAATAAAAACACATGCCGGGGTGGCTAAACTGGTAAAGAACAGTGAGAACAAAACCTAGAAAAACAGATACGTATACAGGTTTCATACCTACAATTGCGTGTGTACGATCCTTGTACGGTAACGTAAAATCTATACAAGGACCGTATTATAGAGACGACGGCAGACTACACATCGTACTTTATTACGGACATACAAATACGCCGCGTACAAAAACAGTGTCGTTTCCGAAACTGCTTGTCGAATACAAAATAGGTAGACGTCTAAAAGTGAACGAAACTGCGGACCACAAAGATCGGGATTTTACAAACAACGAACTTACAAATTTGCAAGTACTTGATAAAGCAGAACACGCACGTATCGATGCAAAACGCCGTCTACCGGAAAATTTTATTTGTCCTTATTGTGGCACTTTTTTTCAGCTTAGAGACAAGAAATTAGCAGACGCAACGCAAAACAGAAAAAGGGGTAAGGCAGGTCCGTTCTGCAATCGAAGCTGTAGCGGTTTATACGGAACTGACGTACAAAATAAACGCTGTAATACGCTAGAAGTTGTAGCTGTAACAGTAAGACACACAAAAATTACAAAATGATTTTAGCGACTATAGCCCAACAGGTCGAGGCAACGCACTTAAAATGCGTACAGTACGGGTTCGACTCCCGTTGGTCGCACTACTTTAAAATGAATTGCCCGTACGGGATTGAGAGTTCGAATCTCTCTGACGGCACAAAAGGTAAAATATGAGTAATTTACGTACGCAATTAAAAAATCTCGTAGAAAGCTATTTAGCGTACAGAACACAAATGAAACAAATATACCACGACGCTCACACGAAAGGTGCAAGGCCGCGTTGGGGTAATATAAAAGACGAGTTATCAAAAGTTGATCTGTGAGATGAATACAAAATTCTTTCAGACAAGCAAACACAATTATTAGAAAGTTTTGGGCTTGAACGGCACTGGGGTAATTTCGGTGACGACGAGACTACATGGACAATAAAAAGCATTAAAACACTGTTAGAACAGATACAAGACGATTAAAAAAGGTAAAATAAATGTCAGTCATAAATAAACAAAAGAAATACAAAACTTGCAAATTTAGTAGTCAAGTTGACGCACAATTTTTTTGCAACTTTTTAACACTTCCCTGGCTAGATGATTTACCGCCTTGGTTGCGTGTTGAAATTACTACGTCACCTTTTGTACCACCTGAAATACAACCAAGTAGCTGTATAAGTTGTCAAAAATACGAAACAAAGGTGTAAAAGGAAAAAAGAAATGCAAACAGCAAAAATTTACACAGTACATATTAATAAATACGGTACAGGACTTGCAAATGAAATAGGTGTTTTAGACGTAAAAGTGACACCAAAAAAAGTACGCGCCGAGACAAAAGGTGGACGTATTTTCGAATTTAAACGTGTATTTAACAAAAATGACGTATCCTTTACACCAGAAGACGCTCTATACAAAGCACGTTGTTTATCGGAACGCTATTTACGAGTCGCTGAAGAAACAGTAAACGCGTGTCGCGAACAATTAGAACGTGTTAGAAAACTCGAACAACAACTACAGGACGACAGAGACGAATAAATGGCAAATACAAATGCACAGCATTTTTCCTTGTTAACACTTAAAACGCCAATCATACTTTACGTTACAAAAGAAATTACAGATAATACAGATCTTTTTCGTTATCGACACATTATAGTTGAGTATAACTACAATTTTATGACTAAACACGAAGATAAAAAAGACAATTATATTATCGGTGCTGTCGAATTTAGACATGATAAGTTAGGACACGAAATAACAGATTGTGTTTTCTTTGAACCGATTGTATATGAATACAATACGACGCCATTTCATCAAAGAGAAAAGAAAGAACAGCCGCTTTTCAGACAAAAATTAACACAGAAAATGTTAGAAGACTTGCAACTAAGGTACAAAACCATTGTAAATAAGGTTTAAGACTAACGTGCTACTTTATAATGTAATAGATAACCATCCGTTTTTAACTGGATTTGCGTTGCTGCTACTATATTATATTATAAAAATGATCATCTACATCGTACCGAATAGAATAATGCGACATCGAAGTATTCAAAAATATGGTTGGCCACCAGAACACTGTGACGCTGACGGCGACTTCAAAAAGGATGAATAATGAATCAAAAACAAATAAATCGGCAAGGACTAGACCACAAACCTGTATTCGTGTACGCTATTATCTGCCCGTATTGTCACGATACAATTTACTCGCGTACACGTCACGATATGCGCTTTTGCAGTTGCGAACAGACGAGTATTGATGGCGGCTTCGATTACATGAAGATAGGCTCCGTAGGTATCATGCCAGCTTCGATTCTTTTATGTCGTAATGTAACTCGACGTGAATTGTACGCTGATTGGAATACGGGCGCAGATAAACACGGACACCACAAAAACTGCGTGGAGGAAGCAAATGAGTAACGAGTGGTATCTGTACTGTGTTGATTGCGACGTACAGCTTTCGCAAGAAATCAACCACGGACAAGACGAACTTTGCCCTATACTTGCAAAATACGATGTAGTGTGTGAGGCATTACTCGTACTTGAAGAAGTAGACGCAGAAGTAACGCGTTTCGGCTCCTATTTTATTAATACAGAAAAACTATTAAAACACAAGGGACATTGTATAGGCATAAAAAGTGAATACGGTTATTTGCTAGACGATTGTAATAAAGAATATAAATGCGACGCCTGTGGAAACATAGAACGCTGTCATCGTAAAAAAAGTCACGACGGACCTTGCAATAAAGTACGTGATTATCGACCGGGAAAAGACGAATGACGCATAAAACCACAATGGAACAACAAGCACAAGAAGCACGAGAACTTATCAGTAAAACATTAAAAAACGCCGGTTTCGATATCTGTACAATATCATTTTTAGTCTTATATATAAAACAAGGCGGCAATTCTTTAATGTATTTCGAAGATATGTATTTCGACGACATATTAACCGAAGAAGCTGCGCTTCAACTTGAAATTGATACCTTAAAACACCGACTAAAAAAACTACAAGAAAAAGGAAATTGAAATGATTGAGGTTGTCGCAGGTTGTCTCGTTAGTTCCGACAAAAAACATGTTTGTGTCGGTTTACGGCCTAAAAGCGTGCTTTATAGCGGCTGGAGCTATAAATGGTGTTTTCCTGGTGGTAAAGTAGAAAACCACGAAACACACGAAGCCGCTTTACGACGAGAATTTTACGAAGAGACAGGTACAAGAATAAAAGTAGGAGAGCTTTTAACGATACGTATTTTTACTGTACCGTTTCTGTACAAAGTTTTTACGTATCGTGTTGAAAAAGCTAAAAACGCAGTTGATCCTAAACCGTCAAAAGAACTTACAGAAATTACGTGGATCTCCGAAAAAAGTTTAAAAATGCGCAAATTTTTGAAAGGCACGAAAGAAGTTATTGTATTCGTGTTGTCAGGAATTTAACTAGGAGATATCTAATGTCATGTGATGAGTGTGGTGGCGACTTATGCGACGGTGAAGATTGTTCTGAAAATTACGGTAATGACCCGTACGAAGGATACGACGACGAACCGGAACAAAACGACGACGACGACGACGACTAATAATAAGTAACGGGTACGTAGCTTAGTTGGTTAAAGCTCTCGGCTCATAACCGAGATAGCGTAAGTTCGAATCTTACCGTACCCACCACTTTTTAAAGGAAAACAACGACGTTAACAAAAGCGTCCATAGCTCAGTTGGAAGAGCAGTAGATTTTTAATCTATTGGTCGCAAGTTCAAATCTTGCTGGGCGCAACACTTTTAAAGGAAAACAAATGGGAAACGATAAACTGTATTACATAAGCGGCGAATCAAAAGAACCGCTAATCGAAGCTGATCTATTACATTGGTCAACTGGTAATTACGCAACATTAAAAACTACACCGGGTGGTTATTTAAACAACAATCCAGGTTCTTACTGGAATATTGCTGCTGTCGAAACTAACAGCACTGGCGGGGACAGAATATTAAATGAAATCGCAAAACGTCTTACCTGGGGTACAATTATTAGAGTAGATATGTCTTTTCCATCTCTTGTCGTTATTGATATCAATGGCGAAGAAGTAACAACTACAAGAGCGTTTGATATGGAAGATGTTTCGTGGACACCTAAAGATGGTATGTTTCCAGGTCTTACAGTCGCACCAGGACAAAAATAACGACATAATTGTCCGTATTGTGTGATGTTTATCTTAGATCTTGTGGTGGGGTATGATGTTGATGGGTGAGGGAGAAATTATGTCTTGTATAGATAGTTTCACAGGCAAGTACAGATTTTTGTCAAATTTCTACTTGATATCTACGATATACGAAGACATCGAGTATCCGTCTGTGGAGCACGCTTTTCAAGCGGCGAAGACGTTAAACATTCCGTATCGTAAACAGATATTTACAAGTGGACGCGCAGACCGCGCTAAAGTACTCGGTCATCGTTTAACGCTACGCGACGACTGGGAACAAGTAAAGATTCAAGTAATGTATGATTGCGTAAAGAGTAAATTTACGTTCAATCAGCCTATGTTTGATATGCTAATAGCGACAGGTACAGCACAATTACTAGAAGGTAATAATTGGGGTGACAAATTTTGGGGCGCAGTAAAATTAAAAGGCGAGTGGGTAGGTGGTAACTACCTTGGTAAAATTTTAATGAAGGTGCGAAAGGAGATACGCGAATATGACTGACGTAAAAAAACAAGAACTTGCAAAGCAGATAGCGGATAGTGCGATACTAGCTGTTATACTGACCTTACAAGACCTGTTACAAAGTATGTGTACCGACACCTTTAAGATCCAACTTACAGACTCGATCTTCGCGTTTAATGTAAAAATTAACGTATCTGAAGGTGGGAGTAATTGTTTAGCGACCGTGAAGTCACACACAAGCGACGTTGGAACAATGACAGAGCTTGCCGCAAGAGTTTTACAAAATTTACAAGACGAGCTGAAAGATAAAAAAGGCGACAACTAGAATGACTGATGATGAGAAACGCATTGAAGTTGAGCGTATAACGGATGCTGTCTCAGCCGATATGGTGGAAAGTCTGCGTGCCGCGATAAAGAAACACGAAACTAAAGAACTTCCGTTGAAGTTTATACACTCTGTGATAGCTTACAGTGTAGAAACAGACGTACAAGAAGAGGCGTGTGATCTGTTCTCTGTGGCATTCGACGTGCCGAATTTGTACAGTCTAATTGAGCTTGTAAACGCGGTAAATGAAGAGGTTACGTTGCGCCTTGCACACACAAAGGACAATAAAAATGCCAACTAAGAAAGTAAAGACGAACGCTGGTCAACGAAAAAACATATTTATCGTGTCTTTTGGTAAATACTGTTGTAGTCTTCTATTTAACAATGTAATTAATAACTGTCCTTTTTTAAGTCCGACAGATGAGATGAAACAGCTTGGTTGCGCTTTGTGGCATACCGTACTAGAGAGCGACGACAAAGACAGTCAGAACCGCCCTGTGCGCTGTCCGCGTTGTATCTCTGTCTACAAGTGAGGTTATTGTGATCGTTGTTGTATATGTAGACATAATGTGTGTGGACGAAAACGGAAAAATGTATGAGACGACTGTGCGCTATCAAGCACAAGAAGACGTGTGTGTTGATAAAGGTGCAGGACGCGTCGGATTGTGCCTTTCCGTGGAGCCACATCTCGACAACAACAACAATTTGATTGTGTGCGACGACCACGGCACGACTGTAATCTCAGCGGGAACGTGGCGACGTTATAGAGTAGAAACAAGTAAAAACGTGACGGGAGGTAGTGATGCAAAAAGGTGAACAGCGAATGTTGTCGACGTTGGCAAATTGTATTTCTGTACCGACACACGCAGTCGAGCGTTTTAGAGAGCGCGGTGCGCCGGATGAGGCAGACGATAAGGACGTTGAGACGCTGTTACGTTATGGCGCGGCACGAGCATTGAGGTACAACGATGTCGCTCCGGGTCCAGACCGAAATAAAAAAAATCAACACGCGTTACGTATAACGCTACGCAATAAAAAAATGGTGTATGCTATTATAGAGGAGGTAGTAGACGACGCGGCATACGACTATAGAGTGTTGACTGTATACACAGAGGAGCAATACAACATGGTAAGAGGTGACAAAGATCTGGCTTTCGCGACGCTTGGTGACACACTTAAAGAGAAGTTGGTACTGCCGCAAGTAGTACGGGAGGTTACCGTGGAACAAACCACAGAGCCAACTATAGACGTGTCTGTCGACTTAAATACGACGTACAACAAAGAGACGCTTGTACTTTACATCGAAAATACAGACGGCACTAAAAAACAAAAGATTGTTGCGCGTGATGAGTTGGAGTGGGCGTGTTTGAATCTCATACACGAAGGTGTACCGACAGAGAATATACGCGCTTACGCCATAAAAGAGGTTCGCGAAGTAAAAGAAGTCGCGTTAAACATATCTTTTAAGGTGTCATTCAAGGCTAAAGTGGATACACCCAAGAGAAAAAATGTAGATACTGTAGCATACGCAAAAAGTAAGGACACACTTCTTGATATATTGCGTGAGAAGGGCGACTGGACAACCACACTCGATATTCGTCGTGCGTTGGAAAAGCGAAATCACACGTTAAAATCTCCGATATCGCACATATTTCGTTCATTGTTATTGGCGAAAAATACGTGTGGCGTAGAAAAACGTGGTTTCAGAAGTACAGCGGAGTACAGGATAAAACCAGATGATACCACCGAAGACGCCACGTAAAAAAACGCGATTATCCGACGCGCCGGATATGCCGCCAGAAGATACAAGTCGGCATTTGCAAACGTATTTGGCAGAAGACGAATGGATGCGTTTGTTGCACGTGGCGCGAACAACAAAAAAAGGGATAGGCGATCCGCAAAGAAATGAGATCCTGATTCTATTGATGTACGAATTAGGTTTGCGTCGCGAAGAGCCCGGCGTATTACGACTATCGTATGCCGATAGGTTGCATAAAAACTTTCTATACGTGTGGCGCGGAAAAGGTAGTCGTAGTGACTACTATCAATTGTCACAAGGAACCGCGTACAAACTCAGTGAGTGGATTCACCGCACGTATCCGCGCATGAAAGAAGCGTCGCCAATTGATTACATATTCCCCGGTAAAGGTAAAAATGGTGGGTTGACAGGCCGCGCTGTTTACAAAGTGTTTAATAAGTGCGCCGAACTTGCCAAGTTGAAAAAGAACGCGAGACATCCTCACATACTGAAAAGAACGCGCTGTCAGCATTTATTGAATGCGGCAGTCGAAGCTGGTTTCTCTGCCGACATAGTGTATCAAACACTTGCAAAGTTGGTCGGACATACAACCGCGTTAACAACGATCAAGTTCTATACGACAGCAACAGACACAGAAAAACAACTTGTCGAGGACGTAACGGCGCGATTAACACAGCACGTCGGGGCGACTTTAACGCAAAAAAGAAAAAAAGCGGAACAAGACCGCAAGGATGGTTTGAGAGAATGACAAATGGCATTCGGTATTTCGGCGGTTTCGCTCCTAACGGTGTTGGCTACGCGGCAAGAGGGTATCTTCGTGTATTAGAAGAACTTGGTTACGGGTATGAAAAGGTGCGAGCTGTCGCGGTACTTGACGGTGTAGCGCTTGACGATTTTATGAATCCGTATATCGACAACGAATCACATTTAGACGTAACTTTTACAACACAAATAACGCATTGTGATCCGGTACGTGCTGCGCTGTATATTGGTGCGGGTGAAGTAAAACACAACATATTAATTACGTACTGGGAAACAAATCAACTACCGCAACGTGCTGTCGAATTAATAATGCCGATGACAGGACAACGACGACGCATTGATTGTGTCGACGCGTTGAAAGCGTACGACGAAATCTGGGTTCCGTCGCGATTTACACAAAGCGTGTTTGAAGACGCAGGACTTAAAGCGCGTTTAGTGCCGCACGTTTTGCCGCCTGAGATACTTAAATTGAAAGGCGCGACGTTTAAACATACAAACAAAACGCGAATACTGAACGTCGGTACGTGGGACGGGCGTAAAAATACGGGGAGTCTTTTACACGCGTATTTTAAAACTGGCTGGACTTTAGACGACTCGACACATTTACATATGCACATGGTGCCGTCGCGAAGAGATAGAGAGGCTGTACACGCGCACGCACGTTTTGCCGCAGAGCGTATGAGCGTTATTAGAGAGCAGTACACGAACAACACGATGCCAGGTTTTACGACGAGTACTATAGAACTACCTTTTGAAGAAATGGTAAAAATGCACGTAGGTTCTAATGTTTTTGCAACTGCGAGTAGAGGCGAATCAGCGTGTTATGACGCCATAATAGCAGCGGCACTAGGTAACTACGTAATAGGTGGAGGTGGACCTGCACTGGAAGACATTAAAGAGGTTGTACCGCACCTAGTAAAGACGCTCCCCTGGCGCTATACACCTGTAATCGAAGATCCCCTTTACCCGTATCTAACAACGGACCAGGACTGGTTTGACGTGCCTGTACCGGCTATCACAGAGGCGTTTCTCGGGATAAAGGAATTGATCGAAAAGAGTACAAATACAAAAGAAACGACAGCCGCGATGGATCACTACTCTCCCGAGAGCGTAGCTGCCGGTCTAAAAGACTGGTCCCCTGTCTAAATGTATGAAATGATGCGGTTTTTAAAGGCTTGACAAAGCTGATAGGACTGCTACTCTATAAATCCATCAACATCATACCCCACCACAAGATCTAAGATAAACATCACACAATACGGGTAGCCAACGCTATCCGTATGTCTACTCTTCGTCTTCGTCTTCATCCCAAGACAACATGGATTCGTCCATAATAGACGAACCTTGCAATTCGTCGTCTATTTCAGGTGGAATTGGTTCTGCCTGACGAACATCGACGCCCATCATTTGTGGACTTGATTGTACTGGTCCGTAATCGGAAGCGCTTGTATTTGCGGGTGGTGCAGTTGCCGCAGGTGTTTGTGGTATTTGTTGTGGCACAGTTGCAGGTGCAATTACAGCTTTTGGTGTTGTAAATTTGTTGATAAGTGCCGCAGTTGCCGCACCTGTAATCGCACCTACGATAGTTGTAATGATCTCTTCGTGTTTCAATCCGATATACTTTTGACTGCCAACGAGGTATCCTGTACCACCGCCAGCTACACCCCATACAAGCCAGTGTTTATACCAAGACATCACTATTCTCCTTCTTTTTTAATGAAATCGTTTGCGTCTTTTTCACGTTGTGTTTTTTCGCGTAGTTTTAAATCAGCGATACGTTTTTCGGTTTCCGACGTAATTTCTGCGACGGTAACAGGTTTTCCGAACTGTTTCGCTAAATCCATTAAAATAACGACGACTTTCGCAATAGCAATTGCTATTTCCATTATTTCACCTTCCCGAGAAAACCAGCTTCGGTTGCTAAGTCGTACACATTTTGCAATGCTTTAAGTGTGATATCTACTATTGTTGTTACGTCGTATTTTTCAAGTGTAGCTAAAGGCGCACCTTGTGCGACGCCAGTATGCACACCAATAAGTGCAGTTATGAATAAGTGGCGATTTTTGTCGCAAGTTAGATACTCGGTGCATTCAGATTGCGATTTGTTCTCTTTATTACAAACAGCGATTGTAGCCGTACATTTTGCGTTCCATTTTGGAAGTACAAGCGTTTCGACTTGTTTTGCAGAGAAACTCGCACCACTTAATCTTTGTAGTGCAGTTGTACCACAACCAGATAAACTTATTGTAGCGATAAATATCGTTACAATGATTTTATTTTTTGTCATCTGTTTCGTCCTTTTTTGGTGTGATTGGTGGTTTAGGCCAACCGAAAACGGGCATTTTCAAAAAGCCTTTATAGCCGTTTTTATCTAAAAAGGCAGGCATGAAAATTAAAAGAGAATACAATGCACGCCAAAAAGGACTTTTTATTTCGTCATGGTGTTTTGTTACATAATTAAGTGCGCTAACACCTAACCAGTAAAGAATACCGCCGATAAGTGGCAAATTAATTAGTATGAAGTCTTTCATTTTGTACTCTCCTTACGCAATGCGTAGTAGTACGATATCAGATAAAAACGCTGGGTTATAACCGGAAGAAGCTCCAGTGGGATCTTCACTTGTAAGTGTCCAAAATACGTAAGTACTGGTGTTACTGTTCCATGCGCGGTGGGTGTATGCCACAGAGGCTCCTGTGGGTCTGGAAAACCCTGCACCGTTGGTCGGGTGTGTACGGTAGGGTGTCGTGCCAGCTTTTTTAACAAGCCCTGTAGTTTCCAAATAGCTTCCGTCTACTTTAGCCATGACCTACCCCACGTCAGGAGCAGTACCCTGCACTGTTGGCGTACCGTCCCACGCTGTGACGATATCTCCAAATTGAGCAAACTGCCTTGTTTCTCCCACGTCGTCAGGGAACGTAGAACCGTTAGACACGCTTGGAGCACCATAAAACATATCAATCGCTCTCCCGAAGCGTCCACGACTCCCAGCAGTCGTTGCGATGTAGTAGATGTCGTCTATGGGGTAACCCCCACCGCCTATCTCTTCTTGAAAATTATGGTTCTGACCGTTCATCGCTGAACCCCAGCCGAGTGTTGCCCCTACGGCACTGATCGGCGTTCCGTTCAGGTTGGCAGTGAATCCAGCGGCGTCATTGACGTGGCTGTATCTAGCTAGGTAAGGCCACCCCACCACGACAGGATCCGTGCCCCAGTAGGCACCCCCGATTAGATCCTCTGCCCTGTTGAAGCTGAAAAAGCTGGCAATACTTCCGTTGACACAAAAGAAGCAGCGAACGGATGTGCCGTCCGACGAATATGCAAAGTTCATTGCAAAATTTGCGGTAGGGCTTGTTGTGTTGATAAACCATCTTCCTGAGTCTTGATTTATTAGACCAGATTTCAGCGTGACACTAGCGATGGCTGTCGGATCTGCGGCAGTAGTCCCACCCGTGTCGAATCCTGCGGCGTCAAACGAGTACTTAGCCGTTATGTATTCAGGTGTGTTATAGGAGTTGGTGTAACCAGACAGTAACACTTGGAGACTACTGTGCATGGCAGCCGGTGCTTGCAGCACAATCCAAGAGTGCTTAAAGTCGCCACCTGATACCCAATTAACATCTTCCCAGTCCACCCAAAGATCAGAAGCGTCGACAGTCACCTTGTCGCAAGACCTTATGACAGTCCAGCCTGCTGTGAGAAAAGCCGCTTTAACAGCAAACAGTATTCGTCGGTGGTTCTCTAGGTGGTTACCTGTTCCGTTAACCCGTGCAACAATCGCATTCCAGGTTTTTTCTTTTGTAGGTAGTGCCATGGTGATTCTCCTTTATGCGACCTGGAGGCCAGCCCAAGATACAGAAACAACGTCGGTCACAGCGCCGCCATTTCGACGAAGACGCAATTCGTATTGGGTGAGTGCTCCAGCTAACGTTAAAACACCGCTTGATACATTAAATGTACCGTTAGGGAGTACTAAAGATTCTATAATCGCTGACG
>ERZ890953.796-NODE-796-length-17142-cov-6.134254_pt1 | contig 17142 bp, 11 predicted proteins | sample MGYA00521264_ERZ890953 | MGnify/ENA primary metagenome ERZ890953 (study PRJEB32303, sample SAMEA104408629) | aquatic metagenome | biome: Brackish water; feature: Chemocline; material: water | place: Baltic Sea | collected 2014-10-26T21:54:00 | depth 200 m ...
CTATCAGTCAGGTAGCACAGGATACAGAGGTTTCAGCAGGGCAGACTCAGATATCAACCAATCAAATTGGTAAAAAGGTGGACGAGCTGATTAAAACATCTTCTCAATTCACAATCGATAATCTGGGAGTGCGGCTGGATCAGGCAAAGGCGGCTCATATGGCATTGCGTATACATATGAGAGCTTTTCTGAATGATCAGAGTAAGCTGGATGATACTTTGACTGTTTCTCATAAAGAGTGTTCTCTAGGTAAATGGTATTACAGTACTGATTTGAATAAATTTGGTCATCTCAATGAAGTACAGGCTCTAGAGCAGCCACATCTGGATTTGCATGCTTTGATCCATCAAATTATTAATTTTAAAAATTCAGGAAAGCTGGCTGAAGCTGAAACTGAATTCGCGAGAATGGCTCCACTTTCCGAGCAGATAGTGGATTTACTGGAACAAATTAAACAAACCATATCTCCATTGTCCATAGCTTAAAGAGTGAGCTTAGAATGCCCGATAAAATAGTTGACCGTAATGCCCTGTTCACGCCTGCAGAAGCAGCAGAATTACTCAGGGTCGCTCCAGTAACGGTGCGTAGCTGGGCACAAAAGGGCTGGTTGAATGCCGAAGTAACAGCAGGTGGACACCGTCGTTTCAGCACATCAGCATTGATTGGATTTGCCGCAGAAAGGGGGTTAACACTGCACTGGTCGGGTCGGCATAAAAGCCGGGTGTTGATCGTGGAAGACGATGTTCAGCTAGCCAGTTATCTTTACGAGTTACTGGGTGATGAGCAGAGTAACCTGGAGGTAGAATCGGTACATAATGGTTTTGAGGCTGGATTACAAATGATGGTGTTTAAACCGGATGTGGTACTACTTGATCTGATGATGCCGGGACTGGATGGTTTTGCGGTATGTGAGCGTATTAAACAGGATCCTGTAACCAGATCGGTTCGGGTCATAGCGATGACTGGGTTTCCCACGTCGGAAAACCTGAGCCGCATAAAAAAGTTAGGTGCTGAAACCTGTTTGAGTAAACCCTTCAGTACAGAAGAATTATTCGATGCTTTAAATCTTCATGATGCAGTCGCTGAATTATGAATTTTAATGCTTTGCATTTGTTCTTTTCCATATCGAATAAATAATTTAACGGTATTTTTTATGAAGTTTGAAAATTATCAGTTGGAGCAGCCCGATGTGGGAAACCCTGTCCTTATCGTCGAAGATGATGCTTCGCAGAGACTGCTGCTAAGTGAAATCCTGAAAGGTGCCGGGTTTAGGGTGAAGCAGGCAGCCTGTGCTAATGAAGCTATACAGTTGTTAGCTGATGAAACCTTTGACCTGGTTTTACTGGATAAAGGGTTACCGGACATGGATGGAGATCAGGTCATTCGGGTTATTCGTGAAGAACTGAACCTGCCTTTGCTTCCAGTCATTATGGTGACTGGCCATATCAGCTCAAAGACTTTACAGGCCAGTTTACAGGCAGGGGCCAGTGATTTTGTGCGTAAACCATTTGAACACGGTGAACTGATAGCTCGAGTGAAGGCCGCTATAAGGCAAAAACATTTAATCGATCAACAGGATAGCATTGAATCAGTTTTATTCGCCCTGAGCAGAATGGTAGAAGCAAAGGACAGTAATACTGCCGAGCATTGCACACGCCTGCTCTGGAGCTGTCAGGTTTTCGGAGATGCTCTACAGTTATCTGCTGATGATATGGAGTCACTCAGCAAGGGTGCCGTGCTGCATGATATTGGTAAAGTTGGAATTCCGGATTCTCTTTTACGTAAACCAGGTAAGTTTAATGAGCAGGAGTGGGCTGTCATGAAGCGCCATCCGGTGATCGGATCACGACTTTGTAAAGGTTTGAACAGTGTCCGTAAAGCGGTGCCTATTATTATGCATCATCATGAACGTTGGGATGGTAGCGGTTATCCAGACGGGCTTAGCACACAAAAAATACCGCGACTGGCGAGAATCTTTCAACTGGTCGATATCTATGATGCACTGAGGTTTGATAGACCTTATAACGAGCCTCAATCGATACAGCGCGTGATCGGTATACTGGAAAGCGAACTGCATAAAGGCTGGCGTGATCCGCAGCTTACCGGGGTTTTTCTGGATATTCTACGTAAACGTCCTGACGATCTGGAAAATGGTGCAAGTGATAGACTGGATTCTGGCCAGGCGTTATACCGTAAGATAGTTGGGTCAGATGGATTGCTTTTCACCGAGGGGGAGATGTGATGATAGGTCTAAAGAGCAGTCACCCGTTAGTAGATCAGTTGACGGTCAAGATTACCCTGATGCTATGGTTTCTGACTTTTGGACTGTTAATTGTCAGCCATGAAAATGTATCCCAGTGGAACGCGATGTATACAGGGTTCTATCTGCTGGTGTCGATTCCACTGATCTATGCAGCCGTGGGGTATTTTTTGTACCGCCTGTTACATGACGGTTCGGTGACTCTTAGTCGCCAGGCAAGACAGGATACCCAGCTGGCACGCGATTTAGCACGCCTGCAGTTGACTACTCATTCAATTCTGAACTCAAGTACACAGGGAATTTTTGGTCTTGATACTGAAGGTGTTGTTACTTTTTTAAACCCGGCCATGTGTAAAATGCTGGGTTACAGTGAAGAGGAATTAACCGGGTATTCTCATCATGAAAAGGTACATCACCATTATGCTGACGGGAGTCCATATCCGCGTGAAGATTGCCCTATATATCTATCGTTGAAAAGCGGTGTGACTCAGCGTGGTGAAGAAGACTATATTTGTAAAGATGGCAGTTACCTGCCGGTAGAATTTGTGTGCAGCCCGATGTGGGAAAATAATATCATGATCGGCGCAGTGGTTTTTTTCCTCGACATCAGTGAACGCCGTCTGGCCGAACAAAAACAAAAACTGGCATCCAGTGTGTTTGAAAATGTGCTGGAAGGGTTGATCGTTACTGATAGTGAATGCGGTATTGTTTCAGTTAACCCTGCGTTCACCCGAATCACCGGATTTAACGAGCAGGATGTGATTGGTCAGAACCCCCGAATTCTTAAATCTGATCAGCAAACTGATGAATTCTACCGCCTGATGTGGTCGACCATTGAGGAAACAGGGAGGTGGGCTGGTGAAATTATTAATCGTCATAAAAATGGTGAAAACTACCCTTACTGGTTGAATATTACACAGCTTTTTAATGGGAATAATGAGGTGACGCATTTTATCGGCACCTATACTGATATCAGACAGCTAAAAGCATCCCAGCAACAATTACTGCATTTGGCGCATCACGATGCATTGACCCATTTACCCAATAGAAATCTGTTCAATGACCGTTTGCATCAGGCGATCAAGCGAGCACATCGTGAAGATTGTCAGGTAGCAATCCTGTTTCTGGATCTGGATCATTTTAAACACGTGAACGATACCCTCGGTCATTCGTTGGGCGACGAAATGTTACGCCTGGTTGCCAGCCGGTTGCAACAGCAGTTACGCGAGGGAGATACGGTAGCTCGTCTGGGTGGAGATGAATTTATCGTGTTGCTGGATAAACTCGATGAAACCGGTGATGCCGCACTGGTGGCACGTAAGCTGAGCGGGGCATTTGAACGACCTTTCGTGATTGAAGGAAGAGAGCTTTATGTCGGGGCCAGCATTGGAATCAGTCTGTATCCGGAAGATGGAAAAGACGCTGATACGCTGGTCAAAAATGCGGATGTATCGATGTATAAGGCTAAAGAAATGGGGCGTAATAATTACCAGTTTTATACCGAAAAACTGACACGGGTTTCTTCTGAGATGTTGCAGATCGGATCGGAGTTACGGCATGCTCTTGAGCTTGGGCAGATGGAAGTCTATTACCAGCCACAGGTTTCTCTGCATAAAAGTAAAATATATGGTGCCGAAGCCCTGTTACGCTGGAATCATCCTGATTTGGGTATGGTATCACCGGCAAAATTTATTCCTATCGCGGAAGAATCAGGCCTGATTCTGTCAATCGGAGAGTGGGTGCTTAATCAGGCCTGTATGCAGGCTAAACTATGGCATGATGAAAATCTACCGATTGGCTGGGTTGCAGTAAATATTTCAGGAGTTCAGGTGAGAAGATCCGGAATTGTTGACGTGGTGAATAAAGCGCTGAATGACAGCGGTTTGCCTGCACACAAACTGGAGCTGGAACTAACCGAAAGTTTCATTATGGGGCAGGCAGAACACAGTATTGATATCCTCAATAAGCTTAAACAACTGGGGGTATCGATGTCTATCGATGACTTTGGCACCGGTTATTCTTCTTTAAGTTATTTACAACGCCTGCCGATTGACCGTCTGAAAATCGATCAATCTTTTCTGGTGGATGTCCCACAGAATGAAAATAACGCGGTTATTGTTCGCGCTATTATTGCTCTGGGGCAGAGCCTGCAGTTACCGATTATTGCTGAAGGAGTAGAAACTGTAGAACAACAGATGTTTTTGAATTCAACAGGCTGTGAACTGGCTCAGGGATACCTGTATAGCAAACCTATTTCAGCGACTGAGTTTTCAGCCTGGTTGCGTAAACGTTTAGATAAGCAATAGTATGAACCCTGAAAAGACGTTAGTAAGTAATATCATGAGTCAGCCTGTGGTATCGGTTGCGCTTACTACAGCTATGCCCCTCGCACTGGAAATCATGAGCAGGCATAAAATAAGTTCATTAATTATCACTGATGATGAAGGCCAGCCGGTTGGTATTTTTACCGAGCGTGACCTGGTGCACTCGCTATCCAGCCGGCATTTTTTCGATGAATTAAACATAGATACCCTGATGACCAAAAACCCACTGTCCATAACATCTGGGAGTAGTTATCTGGAGGCTTATCAATTATTGACAGAACATACCTTCAGGCATCTGCTGGTTGTCGATGACCATGGGGTATGTATTGGCGTGGTGACTACTACGGATATTCTGGATTACCTGGAAAAAACTAATCTGCTCAGATTAGAGAAAGAGCGATATGCCAGCCTGTTTGAATCGATACGGGATGCTATGCTGATAATCGATCCTGTTTTAGCTTCTGTAAGGGATGTGAATCCCGGCAGCCTGTGAGCTGTATGGCTACACTCGGCAGGAATTTCTGCAGTTGAGTTTGTACGAATTGAGTGCTGAAAAGGATAAAACAAAAACGACTTTGCAAAATTATCAGCACCAGCCAACGCAGGGTACATCCATTCCATGCCGCAATCATCGTAAAAAACATGGGCAGGTGTTTCCAATTGAGATTACTGTGTCCCCTTATCAATTGTATGATGAAAAATTAATGATGTGCAACGTGAGGGATATCTCGGAACGTCAGGCATCAGAAAATGTACTGCTGGAAAATGCAGACTACTTTAGTAACCTGGAACGTATCAACCGAATTTTAGTTGCTGCCTCGGCTAATGATATTAACGGCTGTTTAAAGAGTTTAAGCGAAGCTCTGCTGGATATATTTCAGTCAGATAGAGCCTGGTTTATATATCCCTGTGATCCGGATGCAGAATACTGGGAAGTACCGGTTGAAACGACCAGAGCTGAATTTCCCGGTGTACATGCGAGGCAAATAAAGGTTCCTGCCAGCCCTGAAGTTTCCAAACTGTTTCGACAGGCTTTAAATACTTCAGGGCCAATGATGTTGCGGCGGTTTAATGCCAGTTTACCAACCAGTATGTTTGAACAGTTTTCGATTCAGTCGCAACTTTTTCAGGCAATACGTCCAGACCGGGATAGTCCGTGGTTGACGGGGTTGCATCAATGCCGTGATGACAGGGAATGGAGTGATTTTGAAATCCGCCTGTTTGCAGCGATTGCTGAGCGTATCACACTGGGTTTGTCCAACCTGTTATTATTGCAACAGCTGGAGCGCGATATACAGCAACAGAAAATTGCTGATGAAGCGGTTCGTCGCAGTGAATTGCTTTTCAGTATGGTGGCTACACATGCACCGGTAGGTATCTTTGTAACTAATGCGCAAGGTGAAGTTTCCTATGTAAATCAGCAATGGTGCTATCTGTCGGGTATGCCAGCTGAGCAGGCATCTGGAAATGGCTGGGTCGAGGCCATTCACCCCGAAGATCGTGAAACTGTTTTGCAAAACTGGGCAGGGACAATGCACAACGGTAATCGCGAGTATATCGACGAACTGCGCCTCAGGAGACCCGATGGCAATATCGCGCATTTACAGGTTCGAGCGATACCTTTTCAGGATTCTGAAGGTGGAGTTGAGGGTTATATCGGTACGATTTCGGATGTTACCGAGTTAAAACGACTGCAGCGCGAGCTTTCACAGGGAAGGAAGATGGAATCCATGGGACAGTTGACTGGCGGTATCGCTCATGATTTCAATAATATACTGGCTTCTATACTTGGTTTTTCAGGCCTTGCGTTAACTCGTTTTTATGATGTTATGCCGGAAAAGCTTTCTAATTATCTGGCTGAAATAAATAAGGCCGGAATTAGAGGTAGAGATCTGGTTCGTCAAATGCTGACCTTTGCACGCGGTGACGATATGCAGACAGCTGAACTGAATCTGGCTCCGCTGGTTAAAGAGGTCAGTAAGATGTTGAGTTCCACTTTTCCATCCAGTATTAAAATTGTATTAAAGTTTGAAACAGATTTACCCAGGGTATTGATAGATCCGACCCAGTTGCACCAGCTGGTCATGAATCTTTGCATTAATGCGCGTGATGCGATGTATGGAAGCGGAGAGTTGACGCTGGAATTAAAAGTAGTCAGGGATGTAAATGCGGAATGTATGTTGAGTCATAACTGGGTGACCGGTGACTGGATAGAACTTTGTGTGAGTGATACTGGATCGGGTATAGAAAATAATATACTGGATCGTATCTTTGACCCGTTTTTCACTACCAAAGAAGTGGGCAAGAGCACGGGTATGGGTCTTGCAGTAGCGAGTAGTATAGTGCAGCTGCATCATGGCCACCTGATGATCGAATCCGTAGTGGGTCGAGGATCAAGCTTTCACCTGTTATTTCCTTTTGTTCATGATGCGGCTGTTGGCACAGGTAGTACTGGAAATTCAAATTCAAAGTCAGTTTCCCTGACTGGTAATGGCAGAAAAATTCTGGTTGTGGATGATGAACCTTCGCTGGTTTTATTTATGACGGATCTGTTGCAGGGGTGCGGGTTTGTGGTGAGCAGTGTAAATAATAGCCGGCAGGCCCTGGATTTACTGAAACAACAGCCGGGATTTTTCGACTTACTTATTTCCGATCAAACCATGCCCGATCTAACCGGTTCAGAACTGGTTCAGGCTAGCCGTAATTCTAACCCTGATTTACCGGTTATTATCTGTAGCGGTTACAGTGAATACATGGATGTTGGGCGTGCACAGGAAATAGGCATTCAACGCTTTTTAAATAAACCGGTTGATCCGGATGAATTAATAGAAGCTGTACACTCAGTACTCAACGTTAAACCGCAATAAAAAAGTATCTGGCTGAAAGTTAAATGCTTATTCCCGTTATAGTCAGCAGGTTTTTTTAATGAAGCTTAATAATTACCTGTTTTTATCCCTGTTTATATTCTGTAGCTTGTCGGCTTTGGGTTTTGCCGCTATGCAATTTAAGTACCTTGACCAGGCAAAGCTGGAAAAAAAGGAGATGCAGCAGCATCTTAAAAATATTGCCAGCTTTCAGGGTCAGGCTATTTCCGCCTGGCGTAAAAGTCGATTATGGGATGGCAGACAGTTGCAGTCAGAAATTCAGCTGGTGTTAGCGACAAAGTCATCTAGCAGCTTCGATGTTGGGATATTGTCGGAGATAAAGCGAAGGCTGGCAGCATTAATGACCTCGGATCATTATATTTCAGCCACTTTGCTCGACTTAAAAGGCAATAAACTTATCGAAGTTTCACAGAATTCATCTATTGATTCAGAGAAAGCGGCCTGTATCTTGCCAAACGCAGAAGCTCTAAATACCCAGGTACAGCTGGCAGTTGTTCATAAAACAGGAGAAAACAGGAAACATTTATGCGTGTTTATACCCGTTGTGCATGGTCAACTGGTGATGGGAAGTATTAATCTGGAAATAGATCCAGCGAATTATCTGTATGCGTCTAGTCAGTTGTATATGCCTCACGATGTGCAGGTGGAATATGTATTAATGCAGACCGAGGGTGAGAAGTTTAGATTGCTGCCAGCTGAGGTTGACCTACCAGATGTAGTTGTACAGGAAAAAAAATTACTGCAACAGAACCCGGAATATAAAGAACTACTGAATAATCCTGGTACTGGCAGTATCGAATTTACCGATCGGAATAGCAGACAGATGATTGGTTACCTGATGACGATTCCAGATACACCCTGGTTCATCGTGACTAGCACCAGTCTGGATGATGTGTTAGCAGTTTTGCAGGGTAAACGGGTTAACATGTTGTTATTGATGGTGGTGTTTTTTGGACTGACAAGTCTGGTAATTTATTCAGCCTTGAAACTGCAGCAGAGTAAGGTTGTTGCTCGTAGTGAAGCATTGCTTAGAGCGATCATCGAACAGACTGAAGACGGGATCATTTTATTAAATAATCAGGGACAGTTTAAACTGGTTAACCCTGCTTTTGCCCGTATGAGTGGTTATTCTTTAGAGGAATTAATGCAGTACGGTGGTCGATTATTGCAGGATGAAAACAGCGACCCCGAGAAAAAATATTTGAGCGGTTTGCAGGAGAAAAGCCTGAAAAAGAAAAATGGAGAAGAGTACCTGGTTGAAATTAATACCAGTGAAATCGAGGTTAATGATGGTCGGATGAAACTTGGCATAATCCGTGATATTAGCGAAAAAAAACGGGTAGACGATGAGCTTAAGTTGCTTCAATTTGCCGTAGATAAAAGTCATGAATCTATTTTTCTGATCAATATATGGGGGGATTTCAGCTACGTAAATCAGGCAGCTTGTGATGCGCTTGGGTATACTCGTAATGAGTTATTTTTGTTAAAATTGAGTGATATCGACCCGCACTTTCCAGTGGAACGATGGGATACTCACTGGCAGGAAGTTCAAGAGATGCGGCAGAAAATTTTTGAATCAGTCTATCGGCGTTGCGACGGTAGTTTATTTCCTGTTGAAATCGATGTTAGTTATTTCAGTTTTAAGGATCAGGGTTACCTGTTTGCTTTTGCGCAGAATATTAGCGAGCGTAAATTGGCGGAACAGGCACTGGCACAGAAGTCAGATTTACTGGAAGCAATATTTAATGATATTCCGGACGCGATGGCACTGGCAGATGCCGACCGTCGTATCATTAAAGTTAACTCTAGCTTTATGAAAACATTCGGTGTCAGTAAAAACGAAATACTCGGTAAGGTTAGCAGGGATTTTTATGCTGATGATGCTGATTATATTAAACAGGGAGAAATACGTTTTCATCAAACAGCAGAAGTACAACTGGCACCCTATGTCGTCAATTACCGGAGAAAAAACGGAGAAGTATTTCCCGGGGAGACAATTGGTGCTCAGGTACTGGATAGAGAGGGGCATTTTCTCGGTTTTATCGGGCTGATACGTGATATCACCGATCGTCTGCATGCTGAACAGGCGGTCAGGGATAGCGAGGCTCATTACCGTGCCATCTTTGAGCAGGCTCAGGATGCTATTGTAATTGGTGACCTGAAAACGCATCGATTTATCGAGTTCAATGAACCGGCATATAAAAACCTGGGTTATAGTCGAGAAGAATTTAGTCAGCTGATTATTTCTGATATTGAAGTAAGCCAAACTAAAAATGAAATAAGAGACCATTTGCAAAATGTTCTGAACAATGGTCAGGATGCTTTTGAAACTCTTCACCGTACCAAACGGGGAGAGATTAAATCTCAGCTGGTCAGTATTAAACGCATAAAGTTAGGCAAGTCTGACCGTTTTATATCGATGTGGAAAGATATTACCGAACTGAAACAGGCTCGTATAGAAGTCGAACGTTTTTTTAATTTATCGGTAGATATGTTCTGTATAGCCAGCCTGGGTGGTAATTTTTTACGCCTGAGCCCGGCATGGAGTAAGACTCTAGGTTGGTCGGAGCAGGAGTTGCTGAGTAAACCCTGGATAGAATTTGTACATGAAGATGATTTAAGCGCGACGGAAAATGCTCTTGAAGTGATGACTGGTGGGCAAACGGTGAGGTATTTTGAAAATCGTTATCGCACAAAACAGGGGAAGTATCTTTGGTTAAGCTGGAATTCTCTGCCGCAACAGAAAGAGGGTGTGATTTATGCGGTAGCGCGCGATATAACCGACAAGAAACGCCTTGAGCTGGAATTACAGCAGGCCCATAAAATGGAGGCTATCGGTCAGTTAGCCGGTGGAATAGCGCATGATTTTAATAATATACTGGCTACCGTTCTGGGTTTTTCTCATTTGGCGCGCACTCGACATGATCAGCTCTCCACAGAAAAGTTAATTCAATATCTGGATAATATTCTGCAAGCGGGCAACCGAGGACGTGACCTGGTTTCGCAGTTGATGACATTTAGTCGAATTCAGGCGGATGAAAAACCTCCTGTTGTTAATTTGCCTGAACTGGTCAGGGAGGTTATCCGGATGCTAAGTTCTGTGTTGCCATCCAGTATACATCTGGAGTTAGACATTGATGATGAAGTACCGATGGTGGCTATAAACCCCGTCAAGTTTCATCAGGTTTTGACTAACCTTTGTGTTAATGCTCGTGACGCAATGCAGGGAAAAGGACTCTTGCATATAAATTTAACTCAGGTTAGCTTGAAAGATGAAGTTTGTTCGATATGTCACCAGTCAATAAATGACAACTGGGTGATGCTATCAATTCGAGATACAGGAGCAGGAATGGATAGTGCTACTATTAATCATATCTTTGACCCGTTTTTCACCAGCAAACAGGCGGGAGAGGGCAGTGGAATGGGGCTTTCGGTGGTTCAGGGCATTATGATTGGAGCTGGTGGCCATATTCAGGTTCATAGCGAGTTAGAAAAAGGCAGTGAATTTCGCCTGTTGTTTCACCCTGAGAGAAATAAAAAAGAAGCAGAATCAACAACTCTGGACGCGACACTATCTGAACGTGGTGCAGGACAACATATTTTAGTGGTGGATGATGAGCCTGCTTTAGTGAGCTATTTGAAAGAATTGCTGGTAAATGAGGGCTATCGTGTAACCACTACTACAGATAGCCGGGAAGCACTTGATCTAATCGAATCAAAAGATATGGATTTCAGTTTGTTGATTAGCGATCAGACTATGCCACACCTGACAGGCATTGAACTGGCAAGCCAGTTAAAACAAAAAAAAATATCGATTCCTGTGTTAATTTGCACAGGGTATAGTGAGTTTCTGGATGAAAAAACTCTGAACCTGGTGGGTGTGTCGCAACTTTTAATTAAACCTGTCCAGCCTCATTTGCTTTTCCAGAGAGTTTCTTCACTCCTCGGTCCTAAAATAAATTTGAACCTGTAAAGCTCCACATAGCAAGAGTGAGCCGGTTTAGAATGAGACTAGCTCCTGTTAACTTCCTGTTTTCTAAGTTTTTCCTCTGCAATTCTTCGCAGCCTGGTTTCCTGTTGCAGATGGCGGATAGTAAAGTGTCGAAACAGAAACCAGATGTTGAGGGTGGCCAGAATGGTAGCACCCAGGTTCACCAGGAAAAGCTGTAGTTGCAGATGCTCAAGTTTGCTTTCTATATCGATGGTATCGCTGATCAGCGTGATTGTATAACTTCCATCATACAATTCAATGTTATTGGTAAGGGTGATTGTATCTCCTGTTGCTGCAATTCTGCGCTTGTATTTACTTAGTGCAAAACCATTATGATTTTTAAGATTCAGGCTTACGACGGTCTGATAGTCCTGCCCCCAGGTTTTAAAAAACCATTCAATCAGGGCATAGTTCTGTGAAATAAGACCCTCACGAGCCAGTTGAGAGAGTAGTTTGATATCAGTTTGTTGTGACTCCTTAAAGTCGTTGAGGTAATTTGAGCGTTGCTGGTTATAAATAAACATATTTCCTATCACCAGGAACACGATAAATAACAGGACCAGGCTAATCAGTGCAATTCGGGGGAAGATATTTTTCACGCTTAATTACCAGTCTCTAATGGAAGTGTACCTTGCAAAGGTGCAATGAGTTCTCGAAGTTTGCCATATTCTTCCAGTTTTGCAGGAATAATAGCGGTAGTGCCTTTTTTTATGTTTTGCAAAATATCACTTGCTCCGGTTTGCTTATGCAGATTCTGCAATAGTTGACTCAATGTGTTTATTTTTTGTTGAGGTAAACCTGCCCTGGCGACAAACAGGTGTGTTGGTATTTCTGGTGACCATTGTATGGCTTTTAGGCCACGTGATTGATATTCATTCAGCACTTCTTCTTTAACTCCACCAGCATCGTATTTCCCCAGGAGTACTGACAGGGCGACATTATGATGATTCGTCAAATGCGTATATTCAGAAAGGTCTTCCAGCTGAATACCCGCATCACTTAGCATGCTAATCGGCAGTAAGCTGCTCAGAGTCGAATCGGGGTCACCCAATGCAAACTTTTTGCCTCGCAGGTCTTTGAGGGATTTTATGTTGCTATCCTGCCGTACAATAATGGCACCACGAAATAATTTTTTGCCGGAGAAGCTGAGCCTGCCAAGCGGGGTAAACTGCTTATTATTCTGAGTCAGTTTAATGTAGAGTGACGGGCCTAAAAATGCAAAATCCACTTTTCCCTGTATAATGGCTTCAATGTGATCATTATAATCGCTGCCTACCCGGATAAGAATGTCCTGACCCATTTGTTTTGCAAGGTAATCAGTTAACGGAGTGAAGCGCTCTATTAACGTTGTCGGGTGAAGATAGGGATGAACTCCGAATATAAGGGGCCGGTCATTATTTTCAGCGGCCTGTAGCGGAGTAAATAATGACAGAAAAAACAATATCAGGATAAATTTTAAAACTATATTGTAAGTGCGCATTTCACTAAACCTAATTGATTCATATGTTAATTGTAAAGGTTAATAGTCTCATAAATTATAACTTGCTGACGTTATGATTGCATTTTTGCGGTGAGATAGTCTGAAAGTGATTTTCTCAGGCACTAAAACTATACAGGTAAAATTATCCCAAATGCCATCAATGTTAGACTAGCATATCATTTGATATCTCCTGTCTGAAGGCTTTTGCAATGACTGGAAATACGGGCTGTAAAGGCGGGGTAAAAATATGCTGGTTTAGCTGGCTGACGACGATAAGTTCTACACCCGTCCCGCTTAAAAAACATTCATCAGCCTGCAGGATGTCATCGATGGTAAGACTGGTTTCTGTGGTGCTTATTGCAAGTTTTTTGGCGATTTGCAAGATAACGTCCCAGGTGATGCCCTGCAACAGACCATCGCTGATTTTCGGGGTCATTAACACCCTGTCTTTAATCATGAAAATATTATCGACTGTCCCTTCAGTGACAAAACCATTCACATTTAGCATTAGGGCTTCGTCCATACCGGCTTCATTCGCTTCAATACGAGCCAGAATGTTGTTCAGGTAATTGAGACTTTTGATTTTAGGGTTGAGGCATTCAACCGGCATTCTCCGTGTAGTAGCAACTAACAGTTTGATACCCTGCTGTATGTCAGCTGTATTAACCACAGTTAGTGTAGTGTCCTGTACTGAGCACATATAAACGAGCAGTACAGGACACTACACTAGTTCATCGTCTATAATAAATAAATTGGCCTTTAGGCATTTCAGGGGATCTATACCCAGGGAACCGACACCCCGGGTAACAACCAGACGCAGGTAACCGGAATCAGAGGGGTATTTTTCGATAATTTGTTGGATAGCCAGCTGAATCTGTTGCATGCTTAACGGGATGTTAAGCGAAATAGCTGCTGCAGATTGTTGCAATCGTTGCAGGTGAGCTTCCATTTTAAAAACTTTATTGGAATAAAATCTTAAACCTTCAAATATGCCATCGCCATATAACAGTCCGTGATCAAATACTGAAATCTGTGCTTCATGAGCAGCTATAATTTTATTATTAATCCAGCAAAGTGCTTGTTGATTCATCAGGGTCCCGCTAATAGGTCAATACAAGTGACCTATTATCATGAGTGTTTTAAGCTTATAATGTCAACTCTATTGACGTATTATTTTAAAGCATATGAAATCGAGAGAACAGGAACTGAATGAAGCGCTGGAAGCGATGCACTTCGGTTTTAGAGCGATGGTAGATAAACCGGATAAACGACTTGCTGAATTAGGCTTTTCACGTATTCATCATCGAATTTTGTATTTCATTGGACGAAATGAGTATTGCAGTGTGAGTGAATTATTGAAAATACTGGGAGTCACCAAGCAATACCTGAACCGACCGCTAAAAACTCTTCTCAGCGAAGGTTTTATTAGTCAACAGCCTGATAAACAGGATAGAAGAATAAAGCGCTTAAGCCTGACAGATAAGGGCAGTGAACTTGAGTTTGAATTAACCGGCGTCCAACGTCGCCGTTTTGCGGAAATATTTGAACAGGTAGGCGTTACAGCGGAATTAAACTGGCGGGAAGTGATGCAAAAGTTGGCAGGTCATATCAGGTTTTGAGCAAGATGATGTATATCTGTCCATCCGATACGCTCCTGTTTTTTAAATAAAGACAGCAATTTACTGGTATCGAAGCTATGCATTGATAATTATTGATAAAACATTATATTAATGTTAACTAATATACTAATTTAATAAGTTGAACGCGGTATAATCACATAAGTTATTTTTTTTATTAATAGGTTGCAGAATTGATGGTTAAAAAGCTGCTGAATTTTTCTTACAGCTATCCTAAATCAGTTATATTTTTACTGATTGCGCTTACCCTGGCGGTTGCGCCCATATTGCCGCGCCTGCAATTTGATATTTCTGCGCAAAGCTTAATGGTGAAATCAGATCCGGACTGGTTGGCTTATCAGAAGTCTTTAAATGATTTCGGTTCTGATTCAACAATTATTATTGTGCTTTCTGATGATGAGCTGTTTAAAACATCGAAGTTAACCCTGATAAAAGAGGCGCTGAATAAGCTTTTAAAGCTGGAGTTTATTAAGGGTAGCAGCAGTCTGTTTAATGTACCTAATGTCAAGGAAGTAGATGGGTACATTGAAACCAAGCCTTTTTTGCTGGAGTTCCCGCAAACAGAGGAACAGGTAAACCAGTTAATAGACGATGCACTATCAAATGCCATGGTGGCAGGAAACCTGGTGTCTGCTGATCGAAAAACGATGGCGATCAACCTGTTTATTGATGATAGTAAACATTATGCGGGCAGAGATGCTGAGATAACCGGTTCGATTAAAAAGATTCTGGATCCTTTAAAGAAAAACCTGTCGACTGTTTATCAAATGAGTTCCCCCTATGTGCGGGAGCAGATATCAAATCAGATTCAACTCGATCAACGATATATTCTGCCCGCGGCACTGCTGGTGTTGTTAGTCGTTTTAGGGCTTAGTATGGGACGATTAAATTGCTCAATTGTGCCCCTGTCTTCAGCTACCATAAGTATAGTCATGATACTTTCTTTTATGGCTTATATGGAAATACCAGTGAATGTGCTGACCTCCATTATTCCAGCCTTACTGATAATTATTGGCTCTACAGAAGATGTGCATTTAATGGCTGAATATCACTCGGGCATACGAGCGGGACTAAGCCGTGATGAAGCGGTTCAACGATTACCTGTTAATCAAAGTCTGGCTATTGTATTGGCATTTGTCACAACTTTTATGGGTTTTCTATCTATAACGGTTAATGACCTAGAATTATTACGCGAATTTGGTTGGCTGGTGGCGTTTGGTCTACTTATTAATTTTATGATAACCACGTTGTTTGTGCCTGCTTATCTACGTTTATTTGGTGGAACAGGTATTGGCTTGCAGAACCGTAAAAATGTCTTCCAGATTATGGCCAACACTATTTTTTCAGTGGTTATACGGCTGAAAAAAACAACCCTGTTTTTGATGATGTTAATTGCCGCCTATTTTGCCTGGGGTGCCCAGTTTTTACAGGTCAATAATAATACGATGGCCTATTTTGCAGAAGATTCGGAAATCAGGCAGCGTGCTGATGGCATTCATTCAAGCCTGGCAGGTATGCAGACTTTTTCTATTATTCTGGATTCATCGATAGAGGGAACATTTAAGAAAGTTCGTTATCTGGCAGAAATTGATAAAATTCAGCAGTTTATAAATGAGCGAGCCGTGTTTGATAAATCCTTGTCATTTGCCGATTTTATCAAATTGACTCACCAGGTGATGGAAGGGACGGCTCAGCCAGAGTTGCCGATGGAAGATGAGGTGGTTGGGGTCTATATGGAATTTGTACAATTCGAGGCCGTCAGTAGTTATGTCAACCCTGATTACAGCAGTGCCCGAATCCTGGTAAGACACAATGTCGGTACATCGAATGAGTTAAAACTGGAGTTTGATAATATCAGACACTTTATCAGGGATGATCTAAAGTCGAACCTTAAGGTCACACTGACTGGAGAGTCGGTGTTGAATAATAATGCTGCCGATGCGATGGCAAAGGGGCAGATTCAGTCATTAATATTAATGATAGTCGTTATTTTATTGCTGGTTTCGCTGTTATTTGTAGATTTACGCGCAGGATTAATAGCGTTGATCCCGAATGTCTTTCCGGTCATTGTTCTGTTCGGAGTGATGGGTTATTACCACATTCCTCTGGATTCCGGGACGACCATGGTGGCAGTTATTGCGTTAGGAATTAGTGTTGACGATACTATTCATTTCTTAAGCCGCTATCATTTTTTTACGCGAAGGAATGATAATGTTGAAGAAGCTTTGCGCAAAACAATTGAACATGAAGCCACTCCTATTACAACGACATCACTGGCGTTGGCTTTAGGTTTTTCAACCTTGATGTTGTCCAGTTTTGAACCGGTAGTGTATTTTGGTGCTTTGAGTGCGCTGGTCATGGTGATGGCCATGTTTTCAACGTTCATGCTGACTCCTATTCTTCTTTCATATATCAAGCTTGTGACAGTCTGGGATATGTTGTCGCTGAATCTGAAAGTTGATGTGTTGAGCAATAGCCCTGTTTTCAAAGGATTGAGGAATTTTCAAATTAAACAGGCTATTTTCTCCGGTACTATTAAAGATGTATCTCAAGGTGAAGTCATTA
>ERZ890953.798-NODE-798-length-17135-cov-8.694087_pt1 | contig 17135 bp, 29 predicted proteins | sample MGYA00521264_ERZ890953 | MGnify/ENA primary metagenome ERZ890953 (study PRJEB32303, sample SAMEA104408629) | aquatic metagenome | biome: Brackish water; feature: Chemocline; material: water | place: Baltic Sea | collected 2014-10-26T21:54:00 | depth 200 m ...
AAAAATGGTGGCTGTAGCTCAGTTGGCAGAGCACCTGTCTGTGGATCAGGATGTCGCGGGTTCGAGCCCCGTCAGCCACCCAAATTTTTATCAGGGGCGCATATTTTAGTAAGTTAATTCAAAATATGGCGTCCTTGTAAGTTTGGAGTTAGTCCATGCCCACAACCTTTGAAACCCTCCCTAATTTCATCAGTCTGACCGAAGCTGGCGAGCGTCTTGGTCTCAATTCAATGCGCTTGCAAGACCTGATTCGCGCTGGTACACTGAATGCAGCGAGAATCAAAGGAGAAACGGTCGTGGATGAAAAAAAGGTAGAAGAAATTGCCACCCAGCCGAAGAAGAGGGACCTCGAAGAATATAAGCAGTTTGCTCACTTGGCAGGGGAAAAGATTTGGATGAGTGAAGCTGCGAGGAAATACGGTGTTTCTCACCCTACTATCAGTCGCTGGACTCAGGCGGGGTATATCAAAAAAGTAGATAGTGATGGTTATAGGACATATCTAAGCGAGCAAGACATGGCTTATTGTGCTTTTGTATACGGAGAGCGTAGAGGGCGAGGGAAACGTGTGTTCAACAAAGATGGTACTCCATATCGAACTATAGTTGAACTTAAAGCTGAAGAGAAAGAAAAGGAAGATTAGGGGACGCAAAGTTCATCTTCATAAGCAATCTAACTAAAAATATAAAAAAACACTAAAAGCCGAGCTTTTGCTCGGTTTTTTTGTGTCAATGACTGTACTTCTTCTTGGCTTAAACAAGTACGGTGTTTATACTTTCCCCCATCTTACAAAAAACAACAAAAATATAGCGCGATAGAGCAATTGAAAGCTCGTCAAAGTCATTGTCTGAAATTTGGCGGTTCGAGACCGCCCTGCGCTCCAAACCGATTTTCCAAAGAGAAGCGAATACGCATCGCAGGAAAGGGCTAGAAGATAGAGCATTGCCGCTAAATACACAGTTTGCAGGGACGGCAAGCCGGAAAATGTAACTGGCATAACTTTATAAAGGGTGCATTATGAAATCCAAAACTGAAAGAGCATTAGTTTCCTCTACCTTCCTAGAAGAAATCATTGAAAAGATCGCCTGTGGATCGTTAGATATGCACGACCCCACACGCTCTTTTGCTGACGTGGTTCAGTGGCGCGGGAAGGCATGGGGCGCAACTGGTGGCAAATCGAAAGGGAATAACCTTGGGGCTAAAAGCGTGACAGTTCGCGAGGCAGCCCCCGATGCTCTTTGGGGCAAATCCTATAACGACATCCAGGCGCGAGGCGATAAATACCACTTGGGCGGATGCTTTGATTCCAAAGGTCAGCCGAAAGAAACTTGGGTGATGACAGGCGATTTTCCTGATCTCATCCTTGATCTTGGCGCTCTCCCCGCTCTCGTACAACAGCTACTTATCTTATGAAGCTCTCAGGCAGGTTTATTCGTCCTTCGATAATTAAGGATCAGTCTCAGGATGATGATCGTGGACGCACTCTTCAATGGAAGTGCATAGTAGACCCATCCCTTGATAAGGCTTTCTTAGGAAATCTCTTTCGGAAAATAGATATAGATGAAGGCGGTTTTTCTCCCGGAACGGTCTTTGAGAATACTAAAACAGATGCGATAAGGACAACATAATGAAAAAAGAAAAAGAGAAGAGTTACACAAAGAAAATTTTATTTGCCACCATCCTGTCAACATTGGGCTTTTTCGTAGCTCTTTTTATAAATATTCCCGGACAATCTACTTTTGAGCTAACGCTAAATAATATTGCAGTTGTTTTCTTAGGTGTAGCGGCGATTGTTGGCTGGTTATGGCTTTGCGCTAAATTTGAAAATGCAGATTTAGGCAAGCCTTACGAGGACAACAAATAAACGCCGATGACAGCTTTTTTCTCCGTAATCGCTACTCTTTTTCGTTGGCTAATCTATGCCTTCGTTATTTTTATCCAGTTCGTAATTATTGTTGCTCTTGGTGTCTTGGTTGCCATTTTCTACGCTCTACCCTGGGGATTGCGGATCGGAGCGGTTATTGTGTGGCTTTACGGTGCTTACCTGATGACGAACTCCGTTGGAGAGATTTACAGTCCTTTTACAGAAGCAGCAATCCCCCTCTTGGCTCTCCAGCTTTTCGTCGTTGCCGTTCAAATAGCCATGATCGTAGCAGTTTTGTTCATCAATACGCAATTAGTTTGGGGCGGGCTTTACTTTTCTGGCGGTGTTCCACTCTGGCTTGCGCTGAAGGGCATCCCTACAATCATCGAAACTTGGGAGCACGTTGACATCTTCTTCCGCGTCCTTCCCCCCGCTCTTTGGGCGATGATGTTGATCTACATCACAGTAAAAACAAAGTTGAGGAAATCAGGCAAGAAATTATTTCTAAGCAGACCTAATTTCCTGCGTCCTGTCATAGAGAAGGTTGATGGAATGTCCCCCACTCCCCCACCGGCTATCGTGAGTATGTCTAACTTCATTAGCTTTGATAGCTTTGGGCTAGATAGCGAAGAGGAAACGAAATAATGAAAAAAACAAGCCTAATCATCCTGACAGCTTCTCTTGTTCTCGCTCTGCTTTTCCTTTTATTTTCTTTTTGGCAAGCATTAGTACCAGACTTTAGCGCAATAAATTATCTCGAAAGTAAAGGCTACTCGTCCGTGAGGATTTTGCGGCGGCCCGCTGAAGGCCATGGATGTAGCCCAGATGATGAATATCGCTTTGTCTTTGACGCAATTTCCCCGCAAGGGACCCAAAGAGTAGAAGGCATAGTTTGCGGCGGAGGCGAAGTTACCTGGTACGAGGAATAAACAGCGCTTACAACAATAAAGAAAAGGAGCAAGGATGAACTTGGAAGACATTCTTTCGATTGGGCTACCGCTCATTGTCATTTCTGTAATTACCCTTAGCCGCGTGTTGCAGAAAAAAAAGGTAATTAGCAATATCACACCATGAAAGCCCAATGAGAAAAGGAAAAACTATGACAAGAAAATACACTCTCGCAGTATCAATAACCTTATTTGGTATCTCCCTTGCAATAGGCATCTTCCACATTTATGGCAGCCTTAAGACAAGATCCTTTCTCGAAGGGCAAGGCTTTAGAAATGTGGATGTTGGAGTCTATCTTGCTGAAGACAGATGCTATCCAAGTCAGTATTTCAGATACAGCTTCGAGGCTACCTTTCCCGGAAGAGACGAGCAAGTAGTCGGAGAGGTTTGCGGTGATGGTGATGAAACTCACTGGGATTCTAGCTCCTCCCCACTAGGTCATTTTGGAGATATGCACACGGATAGAAAAAAAGCCGTGATAAAGGATTTCGCATTTCTAGTCCTTGCTCAATTGGTTTTTGCCCCCTTGCTCATCATAACAAGAAAGGAAAAACAACAATGAGCCTAGTCTACATAAAGTACGCGCTAATTGCTTTCGGCGCAATTGTCGCGCTGATAGTTTTTGCTCTCGCATGGAAGATGTTGAGACCCGCTATGATTTTCAGGCAAATCGAATATGGACAATCATCCCAGACGGCGGGAAAAGACCTCTCCCTTGCTGACCTGAGACGATTGAATAGAGCCAGAAGGAAAGTAAATAGCAATGAATACTTGAAAAAAGTGAAAGGAGGTACTGACTGAAAAGGATCCCTTAAAAGAAAAAGCCGCTCAGGGAAGGGCACGAAGTCCCTTTCCCTGAGCAACCCACACTATGATTTTACCAATGAAAACTTCGTTATACCAACTGAATTTACGGAGAAATAACCATGAGCACAAATAAAAGTATTATGGAAAACCTACTCCCTGATTGGGAAACCGATCACGGTGGCATCACACTCGGAGACGTGATGGTCTTGATCTTCGATGGAATCTTGCTCATTTACACAGCTTGGCGATCTTTTGATCTTCTCTCTGGGACAGTCCCGGAAGGTATGGAGATTATGGCTGTTGTCGGTCTCGTTGGGCTTGATATTGGCGCAGTCCTTTGGTCGTTAGTCTGGATTTTCGGATCAGCTACAAAGTACCAAGATTGGATCGCTATGACCTTTTTCATAATCGATATCTCCGGCGTAATCCTGACATCGCTAACAGACTCTCTGCTCTATGGAGACTCTGATGGTGTGATGTTCAAGATGCTTGAGCCGGTTGCGATGATCTTGATCCCGGCGATTATTCTCGGTAACGTAGTTGCTGGTTTTATCTACCACATGACTAGTCCTGACACTCGCGCTCGACGCGCTCATCGTAAGATTCAAGAAAAAGAAGCTCGTCTCTCTGAGAAGATTAGAGAAAACAAAATGCTTCTTCAGCACACTCAAAATGCTCTGCTTCAGCGTCAGCAAGAGGTGCAGCAGGGACAAGTTCTTGCAAAAATCAAGATCAATCTGGATGCACTAGAACGCGGTGTAAACAACACCCTGACAGGTGGAGCGCATGTTGATGAGGCTTTGGGACAATTAGGTATTCCCCAGAATAACGCGAACATGGCTGCTTATATGCCCAGCGTGAAAGTGGGCACTCTCGAAGCAGAATTAGCTCAACAAATTTCTGAATTAAACGCCTTAACCGGTGGCTCAAATGGTACGCAAGCTCTCGTCCCCGTGCCTGTTGGTGCTGGCGCGGACATTGCAGGTGCAGGCGGTGGAATTGGCATGGGCACGGGTAATGGGAAAGGGGTGTTTCCTGGATGGAAAAATCTTCTTCCCTTTTTGAAAGAGAAAAGCGGCAACATCCCCCCTGCTACAAGCGATCCCAATGCCGATGTTACCGTAGACGCGCCGGTAGTCGAAGTCAAAGAGACTCCCTATACCGTCTATTTCCGCACAAACAGCCCCTATAAAATCGTGAGCATCAAGACAGATGGAGCAGACTTCAAAGTTGCTCATCCCGTAGAAGGTTTGCGCTTTGTAACGCCTTCTCCGCTTGCCAAAGCAGTCATTTGGCAGATCAAGGATGAGCTAACTCCACGTGGGTATGGAGATGGAAAGCCGGTTAGAGGGTATCGTGCAAGCCAGCAAGGCGAGCCTGACCGCTACCTAGAGATCACAGATTGGGACGTGGTTGCCTTAGAGCCTGGTGGCAACGCAAACCCTCCCGTAGCCGGAGCAAAGAGCTAAACGAAGTCAAGTTCTCCGATGAGAAAACCTCTCTGCGGCTCGAATCTGCATCCCCTCTGAGGGGGTGGGCAATCCGGGTCGCAGGGAGAGGGTCTTCCCGCCAAGCAAGAGATAAAGAAGCGGCAGCCCTCCTCATCGGCGCACTCGCCACCGTTGCCGAAAACTCCGGCGTAAAGACCTTGAATTTGATCAATACAAATGGGCGACCAGTGGCTCTTGCCATTATCGAAGATGCCCGCTTTGAAGAAGAATACGGCGAAACAATCTTATCGCCGTTAATAGGACTAGATAACGAATAGGTTAGAGAAAAAAGTCAATGAAAAACGATCCTCCAGCAAGTAATAATGAGCGTCTTGTGACCGAGGAACTTTTTGACCATAGATGTCGCTGCGGATCAAGCGTGAGACTTGTTTTCAGCAAAGATCATTTATCTTGGGAAGTTATTTGCCCACAAGGCCATGGAGGAGAAGCTGCAACGCTCCCCTCCGATGCACTTGCTAAATGGAGCTTGAAACGTAAAAGGAAATAACCATGACGAACGAAGAATTTATAAGACTCTATAACAAGAAAGTTCTTGATGACATGCGCAAAAAGAGCGCGAAATCTGCTTTTCTGCGAGCTGCTGCCTTCATCGTTCTTATGTATGCGATAAATCTGATAACTGGTATTTCTCGCCCTCTGTGGATCTGGTTGTTGGGTTTCTCTGTCCTGAGTTTTGTTTATTACACGAAGAGCATGAGACTCGCAAAGAAGAAGAGAGAAGTGCCTACCGCTTCATTTATTACCGCTGAAAGGCATACTGCCATGCTACAGACCTCGCGTCCCGCTCACAAAAAGCGTGACCCAAAGCCGTGTCAAAAATGCAGAAGCCTTCCAGTGCAATTGCTCTTTGATAATGAAGTCTACTGCCCGCACTGTAATCGACATATTGTTGATAAATCTCTACCTGCGGCAATTGTTGCTTGGAATACGGCGAATTGACCTAATGCGCTTAGACCTACACCTCTCCCCTTTGATGATTGCCTGGATGCTTGCTCTATCTATGTTACCTCTAATTGCAACAGTCATTTTGGGTGCTATAGGTGCTGCTCTATCGAAACCTAAAAAGGAAATAACTGTGACAGAAGATGTAAAAAAATGTACTGAATGTGGAAAAGAGCCTGATGTCGTGCCAGTCAAAGTCAAAGACAGAGGCGATAACACAAAGATTACCTGTGTATCCTGCGAGCGTTCAGCGGAATCCTTCTCTCTTGATAGAGCGGTCGCGTTGTGGAATCGCATGAATCGGGAGACTTGATTATGCACCTCGCAGACTGGCTAATTCTGGCATCCTTCCCGATATGCTGGTCTCTTGCCGCAGGGCTCTTTTGGAAATATGACATCGGCGGCTACCGCTCAGAGCGGGAAGAGCGTCAGAAAAAAGACTAGGAAACCTAGATGGGTGCGGTAACGGTCCTTTGTTGCCGCACCCATCGTCAAAAACAACGATGCTGAAGCACGACTAGAACAAAACCATGAAAACCAAAGCCATTATTTTTTTACTGCTTTTATCATCCATCGCTTGCTCATCTGCTGATTACGCAGCAACTTTTCACTTGGATTATGAAACTACGCCCTCTCCCCTCTCCCTCGAAGGGTCCACGTCAACTATGACAATACCAGCTCCTACAGACTCTGCTCCTACTGCTCTCTCTTCGATGCAAGTTTGCACTGGCGCAGAAGAAGGAACACTCAGAGTTCGGGTTGATGCCGGGACGGGGCAAGATGTGGCCGCTTATTTGAATGAAGGAATGAGCGTCAAGATACTGGAAGAAAAAAACAACGAAGGCGGCACGTGGGCGAAGATCGAAACCCCTGCTGGTTGGGTCAACAAACGATATTTATGCGAAGAAAAGAAGTGACAAATACCAATCTTGTTTCTGTAAAGACGATAGAAGGCGCAACTCTCTCTGACTGCTCTTTAGATGGATGGGCAAAGCCAATACATTTGCCCTCATTGTGACACAAGTTTAGAAACCGATCCATTCGGTGAATACGAATATGAAAGGACAGAATGATGAATCAAAAAGATTACGACGCTACCCAAGCTGTCTTCAAAGAGTTACAAGAAAAAAGTCCCTCCTCTCTGTTCCAAAAAGCAACTGTTCGCAAATTTGGCGGAAGCAGAGGGCGAGAAATAAAAACTCTGCATATCTTGCTTTCGACATCTGTTCGTCCAAGACAAAGAATTCCTGTTTATGTCTGGATGGAGATGGTTTGTACTAGATGGAATGAAGCTCTGTTTCAAGTTACTGCTGAAGCAGGTGAAAGCTTTAATCGCTTCGTACTAGATAACAAAACTGTGAGTATCGAAGTGCAAGGATCAACTCTGAAAGTGTCCGCCAATATGGTGGAAGCAAAATCGTAGACAATCAAATCAAAGAACTGGAGAAAACAATGACCAAAATCAATGAAAGAACAGTCACCGATAAAAAAGGACAAGAGATTGTTGTCGAGATCAATGCAGATCACACGCTCAAGGTTTCCTTTCAGCGAACAGGAATAGACGAAAAAAGAAGGCTTCTTCTTGTACAAGTAACCGAGTCAGGAATCGTTTTTGAAAAGGACTTCCCCCTTGACGTTTCAAAAAGCGAAGAGGCTGCCATCATCAAAGCTGCGACTGACATGCTTGTAAGCAATGTGTTTGCGAGTTAAAGAGAAATAATGAGATTCTCTAAGAAAGTTAGAGCAAAAAACGGAATAAAAATGACAGTCGCTTTAGTCGCCAACTCGCTTGGTGTTCAGTTGGAATATCAAATCTCAGGGCAGGAAAAAGAAAACTTTTCGGTATCTATTGGAAAAGGCGATGTGCTTTTATTTAATGGGCGTGAGCAGTTTGGTGATGCTTTGCATGATTCAGAACGCGAAGTTCTCAGGGAAGCTGCCCTTGATCTAATAGAAGAAACCGGAGCTGTATCTAAAAAAGAGATAAAGAAAAGGAAAGCACAAAATGACTAAAGTAATAACTATATCCAACCAAAAGGGTGGCGTTGGAAAAACGACTACCGCTGTCAGCCTTGCTCACCAATTAGCCCGAAAAGGAAAAAAAGTCCTTGCTGTAGATTTTGACCCCCAGGGACAATTCAGCACTGCTCTTGGCGTTGCATCCGAGAACGGTGTGTTCAACCTAATGGTCAACGGCAGCCCTGGTCAATGGGTTCGCAAAACGGGAAGAGAAGGCTTGCACATCATTCCAGGAGACCGCACTACGGCTACGGCACAAATCGTATTGAACGCAGAGAACCGTCCCATTACAGCCGTCCAGGACGCTCTCAAGCCCTTGTACAAAGACTACGACTACTTCATCTTCGATACGGCGCCCAGTGTTGGCGGCTTGCAGGAGAGAGCTATCTGGGCATCCAATTTAGTGTTGCTCCCCACGGCAACCGAGTACCTCTCTTCAGATGGCCTTATGCAAATTTTGGAAATGCTCAGAGCACTTAAAGAGAAAGGCTGGAAAGGGAAACTGGCTGGCATCCTTCCCACTTTCTACGATGAACAGACACGGGAGAGTAAGGCGACTCTTGAAGGGTTACGCGAGCAATTCGGCGATAGCGTCCTCTCCCCTATTCATCGAGCCACAGTATTGCGTGAGTGTGCTGCTGAGGGAATGACGATCTTCGAGAGATCACTGAAGAGTCGCGCGGCAAAAGAATACGCTGCGTTAGCAGATTGTATTCGTAGGCTTTAGGGAGAAGTGATGAAAAAGATGAAAGTAGTAACAGCAAAAAATGGAACGAAAATAGAAATTTCTTTGCTCTTAACAGAAGAAGAACCAATGCTTTTCTATCAGCGTTTGGGGTTAGATGAAGAACTTAGATCGCTCTGGTTGTATGTGTCAGGTCGTCAGATCGGGTTTGAAACAAGTCGTGGAGATGAAGACCTTGCATCCGAAGAACATGACGCAATCGAGAACGCTGTGAGCAAATTGGTTGACGAAGTTTATAAAGGCAAAACAGCTACTTTGTAAATTGAAAAAGTAGCTAGAAAGGAGACCTTATGACAGAGAAGAAAAATAAAAGACGAGACCCATTTGCGCGATCCGACTTTGAGGGGAAAGACCCTCTCGACTTGATACCTGTCGCAAAAAAAGCACAGAGAGACCGGACTTGGGAAAAGAAAAACAAAGCCTATTCTTATCGCATTCCTGCTCGTTTGACTGAAGAAGCTATAGAAGTTCGAGAGAGTATTTTGTCCATAGCAGCTTTCAACGAGTATGGTGAGCAGCGTATGGATCGAACAACTGCTGATGATGTAGCAAAGAATCTGTTAGATTTTGCGTTGAAACAAGCCCAAAAAGAAAACCTGACTTTTCAACCTACTCGCGCAGGAAAAATGAAACTCCAATGGGAGGAAGTAGAGCAAAGTTGGGATTCTCCCATTATTCTCAAAAAAATACCTCCAAAAAAGAATAAGCAAAAAGCAAAGCAAATCGTCGTATCCTATCGTTGGGGTCAAGAATTTCATGCACAGATTGAAGGATTGGCAGGCGCAGTTCGAGAAGTTGAATACAGGGAAGATGGCAATATAAAGAATGATCCACATCGTTTTTCTGTTTCCCCTGGCGAGGTTGTTGTACGCCTTTTGCAACGCGCATTAAAAGTGTATATCAACCGAAAAATGAGACTGACATCGCATCCAAAGACGGTAGCTCAGAAGGTGACAGGATGGGCTTCAGAATGAAACCTAAAAAACGAATTAGAAATAGGTTACGGAAATTCAAACATTTTCTAAACCAAAAAGCGGTATGTAAGCGGCAATGCTTACATGCCGCTTTCTTTTTGCTTACATACCGCTTGCTTATCCGCTTACATTGCCGCTTACATAGAAGTTCTAAAACGCCCTTTTTAGCTCCGTAAAAAGGCGCGGACGACAGAATATCCACCTTATACCCGTAGCGTCGCGCTATGGATTTTTAGCAACTATTTCATAAAAAACTATTTTGGCACGAAAGGAACATCGAAAATGGACATCGAAAAAGCATGGCAGACTGTACTTGGTCAACTCCAAATGGAAATGCCCAGAGCGTCTTTTGACACATGGGTTAGAGACTCGAAAACCATCTCCTACGAGGATGGCTGCCTGACCATCGGCACGCGTAACGCATACGCACGTGACTGGCTGGAAAGCCGTCTCGCAAGCACTGTAAGCAGGCTCTTGATTGGGATTATGAATCGCACCGTGACTGTGGATTTTGTTGTTAGCCAACCCGATTTGGAAGACGATGATCTTGACGACGAGGATGTCAAAGAGACTGAGCAGGGGAGGGGGCTGTTGCAGTTGGACGAGACTGCATCGACACGCTACGAGGAAGAAGTCAAACCGCATCGTATTGTCATGCTTTCGGGATACGCATTACGCCTGTTAGAACAACGTGACTTGAGCGCGAGAGAAATGTCTTTGTGGCTCGCTTTTCATCAAGCCGTCTACGCTCTCATCCCCAAAGGGAAGAAGGGAGAAAAGTCAAAAAAGCCCAAGAGCATCACACGCAATATCCCTTTTCAGGAGATCATCAGCTTTGCAAATATGAGTGAGCCAACTTACCGTCGCGCAATTGCAGGAGATGAAAACTCTTTTGCTGGTGGTTTGATTCTTCGTCTTCCAGATCAAGGTGATGATACAGGAAACCCACATTTCGATAATGCTACTCGTTGGGAAGTCTCTCTTTCACCACGCTTGACAAGACGTGATGCGGCTGTGATTGCAAAATTGCTTGAGGCAGAAGTATCTTTGGCTGACACCTTCGAAGGAAGAGTTTCTTTTGCTCTTGATGCGCTGCGCCGTATGACAAGCATGCATCCTGTAGAGTGGTTGAGCGAGCCTGTAGACGCGCCAAAGTTGGCTCCTCCGAAAGTAAAAACTATTCTTCGTAGAGTACTTGGCATTGAGGATGATATTCCAGCTAATCTATTTGAAGCTGCTGAGGCTTTGGAAAATCGCTTGATGTCCGCTTTTGGAAAAATCGTCATTACTCATCATTTTCTACAGGTTGTTGCGCCGTCTCTGAATCTGACACAAGCGCAAATGTGGGCAATTATTTCACTACGGGATCATCGCTACTATGACCACAAGGATAGGGCGCAGTATGACTACATCATCGCTGAAAACGGAATGAAAACTTTAGCTGAATGGTCTAAGGTTTCTCTGAAGAGTTTTGGACGTTGGATGGATAGTCCTGTGTTTGGTAGCCTTGTTCGGAAAGTGGACATCGAAGCTGGGCAAGATGAGTATCTTGACAAACTTATCGCAAGTGGGGGAGAGGTCTATCGAGTGCGTGGGAATGAGCCCCCGCTCTGGTTTGAAGAAGACGGTGACACCCTAATTCCTCATTGGACAAAGCGATATGCGGGTCGGGACAAAGTGATAGGTGGGTCTAGACAAAGTGATAGCCGCCTTTGGACAAAGCGATATGCGGCATGGGACAAAGTGATAGGTGGGATTGGACAAAGTGATAGGTGTTTAAATAACCTCATTAAGCCTCACTTAAACCCCATTAAACCTCATAAAGCCCTACCAACCACCCCTGAAAGCGGAAAATCAAGTACAGCTTCGCCTTCGGCTCAGGGGGGTGGGGGTGGAGATATGTCTTCTGTTTTGAAGCTGAATCCTGTTTCAAATAAAAAACTAAAAACCAAAATACTCAAAAAAGGTGATCCGGTAGCCTTTATGTCCTGGATACTTTACGGCTACAGCCTGGAAGGGAAGGGGATAGATTCTCCCTCAAGCCTCGCAATTAGTAATATAGCAAGTAACCCAAAACAGGGAGCAAAAGCAGTCTATGTGGAGATTGCTCGTCTTGGCCCTGATGTGTTGCGCGAGGAAATCCGCAAGCTTTTACGGCAACCCCACAAATTGTATGACGTGGAAACCTTCCAGAACTCCAGAGAGAAAACGAGCTTTGAAACAGTTTTTGAAAAAGTTCCTCCCGCTCGACTTCGAGAGATGGCAAGCTGCCTTTTCGAGGAGGGTTTGAGTTTGGAATGAGCACCTATCCAGACGACGCTATGAGATTTCTGAGAGACGAAAAACGCGTCTACTACCTGACTTTCACGCAAGACCACGACCGCAAACTAGCGATCAAAACCTTTGTCGAGAAATTTGGAAAACAGCCTGAAAAAACCTTTGTTGAGAAAGGCGTTCTCTGGTTGGGACCGGCTTTGGAGAAATAGATATGGCGAGAAAATCTACCTGCATTTATCCGACTGGTAAGACATTGAAAAAGATGTAAAAATAAAAACTGGCTGTTATAGATTTCTTATCGATCAAGGAGCGGGCTGCTTCATGCCATTTGCAACAATCCGTATTGACGGATCAATTGTTCTGCATAGTCTGAGAGTTTTGAACACAAACACTCCTGGACTTGAGGGCGACGCACTTCTTTTGTTTATGGTGCGCGCAGGAATTCAAGACCATCCTATCTGGGCTTACGGTCGTTTAGCGATTGTAATTCTTAGCTATGTTCACGTTGCTCGTCAAACAACAGGTGATCTATCGGGGTTGCTCGAAGTGTCTCTCAATGGGCAACTTGTTAGTGCTGGGCGGTTTTCCAATGTGTTGGCAAAAAGTATACAGTGGCATACAGGTTCTAGTGTTCGCAAAATATCCGAAGAAATGATAGCGCGGTTGATGTCAGGGAGAATTAACCCCGATGCTTTAGGTGTACGTGTTCAATCTGTCGAACTTGAACCTCCTGCTGCTGTCTTGCAAGAAGCACTCAAAAAAAAGAGGATGTGATTTTATGAAAAGTGACGTGAATTACCGTTTATTTGGCTTTACTGCATGGCTGGAAAGGGAGATTTGCCTGCACCTGTCTTGCGTGATATCGCAATAGCCCTAAAAATCAGGATTGAGACTGTTTTTCTAAAAGCTATCGCTCCCGAAAAAACTGAGAAAAGAACAGTGAGAAGAACGGCACGCACTTTAAAAATCTCATCAAACCACGTAGAAAGATCGTTTTAGACAGCCTTGATAAGATGCTCAAGGAGACTTGGTGACAGAGCAAGAACGCATTGCCCCGGCAGGATTGAATTTTCTTGTAGCTACTCTGGTCGGCGTAGCTCTTGCTATGACTCGCGCACAAACTTTCGGCTTTTCTTTTTTTCTGGTTGGCTCAGGCTTTCTTCTAGCCATTGGTGCTTTGAGCCTTTGGCTTGGGGCTAAAGAGACTGTAACTGTAGACCTTGTGGTAAAGGCGTTTTTATTCCTTCTCATTGTGGTAATAGCGATACAGACTCGTGATGATACGCTTTTAGAAAATCCCCATGCTCCGATTAAGAGCATCCAGAAAACACTTACTGTTGCGCTCGTCCTGCTGGGAGGGTTGGTTGCAGGTGGTACGTTACGAGAGTTTAGAGCGCGCAAATAAAAGAGAAGGCAATTAAGAGAGGGTCTTATTTTTATGCGCAAAAAAATCGCTTACGGGCTATTGCCCTTTGTGCGGACGAATGTCCTTGACGCGGGCTTACCCGCCATGCGCCCCTGACACCGTGAAGATTATCATCTTCTCTCTAGGCGTAACCGCCGTTGTGCAGGGGACGGCTAGGCGGAGACGCACGCTTAGACCATCGTCAAACCTGACGGTGGGAGCTGGTCATCCCTGAACTGTAGTGGCAACAAAAGTGACCCGCCTGACTAAGCACTATCCCCTGTTAGGGTGCATCGAAAAGTTTCCGCTACACCTCAAAGGTCTAGTCACAACTGATGATGAGGTCCAACAGTGACTGATCAAAAGGAGAGAAAGCGATTATGAAAAAAAGAATCTCTAATAGCTTTGTGCGAAAAATAAAAAACAAGATGGAAGAACAAAATATAGGGATTCGTGAATTAGCTAGGCGGCTTGTCGTTTCTCACCCTACTGTGTCCAGTTTCGTGTCCCGCAGCTACCAGCCAAGTTTTGATACCTGCATGGTTTTAGCTCAATGGTTAGGGCAATCCAAGATTTTCACCCTGCAAGAAGCGGGACTTCTTCCTCCAGGGCTGCTCGACACAGAAACCCGTAATGATTGGATAGAGCTTCTGGATGCACTCTCGGAGCGAGATATAGTGATACTCAAAAGAACTGCTGAAAGCATGATGAAATTTGGAATAGAGCGAAGATAAGCGTGGATACTTTCCGTGAATGGTTACTTGAGAAAATGGAAAAACCAGGTACGCGTAAAGAAATAGAAAGTGCGATATTGATGTTGCTTGGGCGGATTTAATTTTCGGCATTGAACTTGACAATTACAGAGACAAGAAAAAAACGGAAAGAGGCAAGAAAATAAAATGAATGATTATCAATTTACAGAAACCGAGAAAGCCCATGCAGAACGCTTGGGCGGTAATCAGCACCGGACACGTCAACTTAGGCGAGCAATCCTATATCTCCTGACAGGCTATGAGTACAGTGAGTTGGCTTGGTATTTGGTGGAGCAGGGGCTAGGGGAACTGCTGAAGAAGGCAGCGGTCTCTCTGGAGGATGACGGACGACTTACTCCTCACGGAAGTCCAAGCGATAGAGAGTTTTTGATCTCGGCCGTTGGGACGAGCTTCGCGCGTGCTGATCCAACTGCTCCGCATAGAGTAAAAGCGGAAATGTTGAGCAAGGGTTTGTTTCAGGGGAATATCCCCTATCCCTATGGTGGGAGAGGGGGAAGCATTACTTGCAATGAAAAAGCAGAAAAGATTGTCGTGCTTGCCTTTACTACTTTGACTAAAGGATCATATACAGACGTAGCCAGTGCGCTGAATCGGGCTGGGCATCTTAGCGCAAGGGGGAGATCGTGGACAAAAGATACGGTTCGCTCTTTTTGCCAGAACCCTATCCATGCGGGCTATGCCGTGACCTATAAGGATCGCAGACTTGATGGTTCAGCGGATAAGCGCGGTGGGTTGATCTTGACCCGCTTGGCTAAAGGTTTCCCTGAGCCTCCGATCAGTTACGATGAGTGGTTTTCTTGTAACCCTGTGATGAGAAAGCGTGAGATCATCCTGGTTGCACCCCTCGCTAGAGAGAGAGATTATTCTTCAGGTTGTCAGAAATATGCCTGAGGAAGAACAAGAGCGGTTACTGGAAAACAGGCAGATTTCTTAGGTTATGTCACTTAATCCATAAAATGGTCGGAGCTGGAAGCATAACGTGGCCAAAGCGGTCAAGTTATAAATTCGAGAAAATAGGTAACAAAAAAGTCGAGAAGTGGATGAGGGGGGCATCCGAAATCTCGACTAAGAGAATCTTAGCATGGAAAAAAGCGTCTTGCAAGGCGAATTTGGATTTGCTTTCAAACGAGTTTTTTTGCTTCAATGGGGACTATAGTGTGCAAGGTGGGGAGGTCAGGAAAAAAGAGGGGAGAAACTTTTTCGCCCACTTATTAGTGTTCAAGAAAAGTAAGTAAGCCTTTAGACATATGGAAAATTTGACGAAACAGAAAATTTGTTCTATTATATATACAGCGACAACATGATGGAGCGGAGAGCAACGAAGCCTCCGAATAAAAGTCTATGGCAGCCTTGACCTTAACACCTGAAGAAGTAGCAATTATTCGCACCCAGATTGACGCAAATGCGAGAGCGTCTCAGCGATTCAAACGCCTTTCAGCAATTGCCTGGCGAGATGCCGCGATTGTCTCTTTACTCTTTCTGGGATTGACTTCGAAGGAAATCTGCGAGCTACGTTTGGCAGACCTGAAGTTCAGCAAGCTAGTAGTAGCTCCTCGATGGGGAGGTCAGCGCACGGTCAAATTGGACGCTGAGACTCGCAAGTACCTGGAGCACTATCTCGAAGGCGTGAGGGTTGAAGAGCGCGCAATGCTTTTTCTAAGCCAACGCGGTAAAGTGATAAACGTGCGAACGATTGAGCGGATGATTTCAAAACTTGGAGACCAGGTAGATTTACATCTTGTCCCCAGCCGCTTGACAATTAGCGCGAGTGAAGAAGAACTTTTAGACTAGCTCTCTCCGAACGAAATGCGGAGAGTACAAATAACACGGAGTACAAAATGATCGGAAAACTAATCAAATTCTTAGCAAAAACTATCTTGTGGGCAGTATTTATCGCCCTGGTAATTCCCGTAGGCTACTTTGCCTTGCGGATGGGCCAGCCGATGGATTTGCCCGAATATAAAGGCTTGACCTACTACCAGTATTTAGAGTGGGAGCATTTAGAGCAAGAGCAGCACCTTGAAGAGTATCATGCGAAAAATCCTTCAGTACAGGGGGAGAAGTACGAGGAGATTAATACTTGCGGAATAATCGCGTTTGCTTTTGGTCATACGGGGCGCTTTTTCTCGCAACCCGTGCTAATGATAGAGAAAACTATTATGACAAATGAGCCTTTTGACGCTCTTCACTTTCTCCCAAATTGGTGGGGAAGATTTGAAACAGATCATCTGAAAACTTTACGAGCGAACTCAACTGCACACCCTATTTGTCGTATCCCCTCGGTGATCCCAGATGATTATGCTCTTTCAGTTGGAGCGCAGCTTCCAGACATAGTGAAAGAATAATCCTTCGCACCCTCGGTTTATTCGGCTTCTGACTTATATACACCAACAATCAAGAGCCTCATCTTCAGATGGGGCCTTTTTGTTTAAGCAAAACGTCGTTACTAGACAGCGACTACATGAAGGAGCGGATTGCCACAGTTTATACCGGCTGTGAGCGGAGAACTTGGCGTGCTACAGTCTTTCCTTCTTGCTGTAATTATCCAGCCCCGACACAGGCGGCAAATATAAAGCGGGACTATAGCGGTCGCTATTTTTTAGTAATCATCACGATGTCGTGAGGTCGAACTACAAAGCAAAAAAACAGAAGGAAGTATTTATCGTTCTTTTGCCAGAACTATCCTGCTTCAGCATAGTCAGAGTTGGCGATACTGATGTGATTAGTCGATGCGAGATCTCATAGTCAGATGTGACAATGGGGTCCCGCAAAACAGCGAAAACAGGGGGATTGTCCCCCAAAACGCTTGAGAATGTACCGCGTAAAACGAATTCAAAGATGCGGTATATTTTAATCACCCCCGCGTACGAGG
>ERZ890953.799-NODE-799-length-17104-cov-5.358848_pt1 | contig 17104 bp, 29 predicted proteins | sample MGYA00521264_ERZ890953 | MGnify/ENA primary metagenome ERZ890953 (study PRJEB32303, sample SAMEA104408629) | aquatic metagenome | biome: Brackish water; feature: Chemocline; material: water | place: Baltic Sea | collected 2014-10-26T21:54:00 | depth 200 m ...
GGTGTCCGACGGGACTCGAACCCGCAAATTACCTGCTTCACAGGCAGGCGCTCTAGCCAATTGAGCTACGGACACAATGCGCCAACTTGGATTCGAACCAAGGGCCTCTCGATTATCGGTCGAGTGCTCTTCCGCTGAGCTACAAGCGCATATTCGGTGCTACTCTTTTACGACTGTCACCCAAACATGCCCACATGCTGCACATGTCATGGTGAACTCCAATCCATCTTTCGTCTCCTTAACCCGTCCTTTGCCTTTCATTCCCCTCATTCTTAGGAGACTCTTTTTGCAACTGGGACAGATACATCCTTTGCCGAAAACTTTGTTGCCTATCACGTTGTATGGTAATTTTCTCTTCTTCATATATACCTCCAATGGATGCGAAGAGATTCGAACTCTCATAATCCTGATTAAGAATCAGGTGCATAGCCTTTCTGCCACACATCCAAACCGAATGCTCTTCCAGTTGAGCTACAGAGGCGAATTTTTACGACCAAAATAAGTAGCGTCGTAAAATGGACCCGACCAGAATCGAACTGGTGACACCTTGATTTTCAGTCAAGTGCTCTACCTACGCTGAGCTACGAGTCCTCTTGTACTACAATACACCCGACAGGATTCGAACCTGCGACGTTCCGGTTAAAAGCCGGGTGTTCTTCCTAGCTGAACTACGGGTGCGTTAATCCGAATTGCAGAATCGAACTGCATTCTCCTGATTACGAAACAGGTGCGTCACCATTTACGCTTATCCGGAAGGCCTCCGATCGGCTTCGAACCGACAACCTCAGCTTTACAAAAGCTGTGCTCTACCAATTGAGCTACAGAGGCAAATGGGGAAATAGACCCGGTATGATTTGAACCTGACGATCTCACCCTTATAAGGAGTGCGCTTTAGCCGTACTAAGCTACGAGTCCATGATGACTGCGGGTACGAAGAATCGAACTCCGGTTCTCTGGTTGGAAGCCAGACGCACTACCACTGTACTACACCCGCTAACAAAGCGCCTAATGGGACTCGAACCCATAACCTCTACGTTGGCAACGTAACGCTCTTCCATTGAGCTACAGGCGCAAAATACCCTTGATAGGAGTCGAACCTACAACCTTCGCGTTCGAAGCGCGGCGCTCTTCCATTGAGCTACAAGGGCGAACTCCGCCACCTGGACTCGAACCAGGAATAAATGGTTAACAGCCAATCGTGATACCAAATTTCACCATAGCGGAATATCGCCGGCGCTCTACCAATTGAGCTACCTCCACAGCAAGCTGTGATGGGCGGGACTCGAACCCGCAACCTCCGGTCTTAAGTGGGTTCTCAGGTACGAGCCTGAGACAGCCATTAGGAATTGAACCTAATCGCGACCGTCGCCGCTGGGATCCACCCAACCCACAACTCTCTCGGCTGGATTCGAACCAGCAACATTTTGATTAACAGTCAAACGCTCTACCGTTGAGCCACGAGAGAATGTATTATCCTCCGAGGACAATACGGTACTGCACAAGGGACACCTTGTAGGGGACTCGAACCCCTAGTCACCGGATCGACAATCCGGGGCTTTAGCCAATTAAGCTAACAAGGTATGACGTACAACAATAACAGGGGAGGGATTCGAACCCTCGACCTCCAGGTTATGAGCCTAGCGAGCTGACCTATTCTGCTCTACCCTGTGATATACAATAGCAATAATTGGAATCGAACCAATATCCCCGGCTTATGAATCCGGTATGTTTGCCGTTACACCATACTGCCATGATGACTGTTGGGAGAGGTATAACGGGAAACTCGTCCCGTCCATTATTTACTTCACCATCAGTCGAATAGCGAGACGCCGGAGTCGAACCGACTATTTCCAGGATATGAGCCTAGCGTGATTATCCGTTTCACTCGTCCGCAAATCGGAATGACTGGATTCGAACCAGCGGCTTCCGGACCCCGAGACCGGCACTCTAGCCAAACTGAGCTACATTCCGTTTTTACTGTACTTACGTTACAAAAGACATCTTTGCCGGGGAATTCCGCCGCCGGCTTTGTAGTAGCCCCCAAAGGATTTGCACCTTCGCTAACTGAGTCAGAGTCAGTCGTGCTACTGTTACACTAAGGGGCTAAGCAAGAGGAATCGAACCTCCCGTAACAACCCGTTGGCTCGACAAGTCGAACTCCCATGGGACGGCTGTTACCTGCGCCAGCAGTAAGGCTAAGATATGAATCAAGGCGGTTGGATTTGAACCAACGTTCTCTCGCTTCCAAAGCGAGCGGATTACCAAGCTTTCCCACGCCAAGGTGGTTTCCTAGATATGACATTTTCTTGCGCAAGAAAATAACCCCTTTTAGGAAAATCGGAAAGACAAGATTCGAACTTGCGACTTTCCGCGTCCCAAACGCGGCGCTCTGACCAAACTCACCCACGTCCAGGTGTTTTATACCCGATAGGGTATAATTAAGCGTGTTTCTACTACAAAATCATGAAATGTGAATGCTATGCAATAGGTTTTATACCCGATAGGGTATAATCGGAAAGACAAGATTCGAACTTGCGACCTCAGCGTCCCAAACGCCGCGCTCTGCCAAACTGAGCTACTTTCCGTTATGCTTCTACATACAATCAGGACGAAAGGATTCGAACCTCCATCTCCCGCTTATTGCGGGTGCTTTGCACAATTCGGGTCCGACATGGTCGCGATCATTCTTGCGGACCCGAAATTAAACTACATCCCGTAACATCTATTATACTACAGACTACTTTCACACGTGCGGAAGGAATCGAACCCTCAACCGCCTACACGCCCGCACGGATTCGAACCATGTTCTTCAGTTTTGGAGACTGAGCCCTCTCCCAGGAGAACAGGCGTATATGGCTTGATACTGCAATACCCTCACGGAGAATCGAACTCCGGTCTTAACCTTGAGAAAGTTATATCCTAATCCGCTAGACGATAAGGGCATGGTTGAGTAGGCAAGTCATTGAGCCAGGGGGTTTATCTTAAAAGGATAACCCTGAGATCATTCGGTCTACCCAATACTCTCAACGGGATTTGAACCCGTGTCATCGCCTTGAAAGGGCGGTATCCTAAACCAGACTAGAAGATGAGAGCAAGTGTAGCACCCATGTCCCCAGCCAAGGAACATGGGCGCTACTATATTAAGAGGCGTTGAAACATTCCAGCAAGCTGGAAAATCTCTGCCTCGAAATGACATCGTTATACACCCTATGCAATTGTTAATGTCTACCTGAGAGCCTATCGCCTCAGCCCTAACCATAGCCGCCGTAACGTAACAGTTAGGTCCATCTACTTCAAAGCCCGGTACTGGATTCGAACCAGTGTCTATTGGGTTGCAACCAATCGCCTCGCCTCTCGGCTAACCGAGCGTATCACAAAAAAGAGCCAACCGACTTTGCCGGTTGACTCAAACGTGCTTCTAAGATCTCGTGTTCAAGCTTACCCGGCAGGGTCCCCCGCTCTGGGGTCAATGACGCAATTACCGCGTTCATCATGCGTTGTCGGCATGGCGACGGTAGCTGGTATAAATTGCCATTGTTTCTTGAACATGTGAATTTCTCTACTCTTTTCTTAGCCGCCAAAATTGCTTCTTCGTCGAGCGACTATTTGTGCTTCTTACTACTCTTATCGGATTCCCGTTAGAATCCCTTTAACTAATCTGAAAAATAATTCCAAGGACGACTATAAAGACATCTTCAGGTAAAAGGAGATAGTCAATCGCCCTTGGATTACGTGCCGGGGTTCAATCCAGCATATGCTTTAACTCCATCAACTATACCATACATTTAATCACTTAGTATGTCAAGTTAAAAATATTTGGCTGGGGTAGGAAATCCCGTCCACCCCAGCCATGAGCAAAGAAGTCGAACCGCAAACAGCCCAGCCGGTGCGAATCAAATACTAGGTCCAAGGTAACAAGGTATCATGGCGGTGATCTCAGCTACCTTGGACCAGATTGGTCGACCCATTTCAGAGTCGGGACAGCAACGTCAAATCGCCGTTGCCCGTCCTGGTGAACCTTCATCATAACCCAGAACCGAAACACTTAGCCGAACAAATTAGCTATCCATCCAAAAAGTCCAGACTGAGGAGCTACATACTCATCTACAGGTGGAACGTAGACCCGAGGAGTATTGTCACACATCACCTTGAAAGACTTAGCTTCCTCAAGACTTTGTCTACCTTCATGAATCAACTGCGCGGCATAATAATAGATCAGACCTTGCTCAGCCATCTCAATGAGATAAGGAGGGACTCCAGCATTTCTCGCCTTGATAATCACTTCCTCAGTACTAAGAAACTCGCCCGTACCATCTCGCCTTGCCTTCCATGCCGCATACTCGACAGGGAACAACGACGGTCCATATGTCTCCCTACCAAAGTCATTCAACTCAAGACACTGAGTCTCAGGGTTAATGTCATTGAACAACGACGCCCTCGGAACTCCAAGACCATCCTTATGAACAACAACGCCAGCTTCCTCGTGCTTGAACTCAACCCATCCACCAGAAGGTCCAGTACGATTCTTTTCCATGTTCAAGTGGAAAACGCCAGGCGTTGCTCGTCCACCCTTCGGAGCCAAATCATGAATGCTCAACACCGCATTAACCAAATGACCCGCCTCAGACGGTCCCTTAACAGAACCGTCCTGATTCAACTGACCAACCAGAATGCAATGAGTACCAGCTTCCTTAATGACAGCAGAGAATCGAGGCCACAACTCCTTGATCTCCTTAGCCGTACCGAAACCCTCAAGCATGTTGGCAGAGTCAATCACCAAAAGATGAGGCTTATGCTTCAATACACACTTGAACAAAAACTCAGGATTACGAGAGTCAGTAACGAACCATGTATGAGGACGCTCAGGCTTCTGCTTCATCCATTGCTTGAACTCAGCAGGGGACACCTCGCCCTGACCAACTATGATATCCGCACCCATCGCATTCGCCGCATGACATATAGCAATAATCATGCGAGTCTTGCCAACACCAGCCTTGCCAGCCCAATAGGTTATCATGCCAGCAGGGAGCCCGAATACCTCTCGGTCAGGCTCACCGTCCTTGCCCTTGACAGTTGATTTGCCAAAGATATTGTCTACCTCAGGAATACCAGTAGGCATCCGCTTCAAATCAATATCAGGGATGTCTGCAAGCCTATACAGCTTGTCCGTATCTTCCGACATAACTCATACCCTTCCACATCTACAATTCGACTGCCGACTCTGGCAGGGTCGATAAAATTGGGCTCCAAGGGAGGCGGGGGAACCAACCCAAGGAGCCCGTTTGATACGTCAAGGAACCGTTAGGCTCAACCCTTCGTACCAGACGGCGAGCCGGAACCCGCCGTTTCCGCTTCAGCAGTCGGCAACGGCTCAACTACCGTCGGCTTCTTGCCTTTGCCCTTGCTACCCTTGGCTTTCGCCTTCGGAGTAGCGTTCTTCTTCGGAGTAGCGTTCTTCTTCGGCTTGACGCCACCCTTACGCTTGGTCTCGTCCAACGGCTGAACGTCTTCGACCTTCGCATGCTTCGTGTTCAGACGGAACATCGGCATACCGTCCGAATCGTTCTTGATGTCGATGCAAGCCAAGAGCTGACGGAGCTTCCAACCATACGGATGATTGCCCGTCAGACGTTGCAGAACCTTGAAGTTCTGAACGATCTTGCCGTTGACATCCTTGCTCGCAACGTCAGCCTTCTTGCCAACAGCAGGCTTGGCGAACGCCGTCCATGCATCAGAAGCACCATCCGCCGTCATCTTCGCCGACAGAATGACCTGCATCTGAGCCTTGACCGCATCGAACGTATGCCACTTGTTGATGCCGAGGTCGACCAGAGCCTGACCGCCAGCATGATACTTGCCGCCCTCACGACCCGGGAAGACGAAAACGCCAGTATTCTTGAAGGCAGCCCGCATCGACTCTTGCTTGGACTTCTTCATGTGGTAACGACGGGGAACCGCCGTACCCGTTCGGGTCTTCATGATCGCTTCACGATCCGCCTGCGGCTTCTCAGCCTCCGCTCGAAGATCCATATACAACATCTGTCCACGAGTGGACTCAGTCGCATCCGTCTTCGGAGCATTCTTCGCATCCGTCTTCGGAGCGTTCTTCGGAGCGTTCTTCGGAGCGTTCTTCGTGTTCGGAGCCGTGTTCTTCGGGGTGTTCTTTGCCATCGTCCTACTCCTTCGTCTAGTGTAAACTACGAGTTTGATTTCCTAGCCCTACAAATCGACAGCCACTTCTGGCAGGGTGTCATCACCATTATTACCCTACTCTACACACGATGTCCACCACTTTTCAAACTTTCCGCACAAAAAAACCGCCAGAGCATCCAAACCCTGACGGTATCCCGAACAACAACTCTTGTAACCTGCATACAGGTTAAATTTTATGACGACAGATCCCTTCATCTTTTTCCCAGCTTCGGCTTCGGTCCAGGGTGAGGAGCAGGATTCTTCATACGAGACTTCGGATTGTAACGAGCTAACGCCTGAGCATAAGTATGAAGCTTCAGAAAATCCCCAAAACTCAACGGCTCCGTATCCTTCGTCTTCTTCATAACTTAGACTCCTTCTTCGTCCAGACACAGAACCATGTCTTGAACCGCTCCCCGCAACCAGCTCCAAAGATATGAGTAAACGTCCAGATGAGCCCTATGGCGAACCATGTAGCGAAAAGAAATATCACAGAGAAGAAAAAGGCAATAGGACCAAATACCAAGGACAACAAGATAAACGTCAAAACATGCCCATTCGTCCACTTTTTCCGCTCCAACGGAGTAAATATCCTGTCACCAAAATCACATGTCAGATGACATAAACGACATATGAAGTAGGACGCAACTCCGAAAGCTAACCAAAACCACAACCACATTATTCTGTCTCCTCTTCAGGTACTAAACCACATGAAACACATGGCTTAGACTTCAACGCATCGTACTTCGTCTGTATCTCATGCTTCTGTATGAAGACACAAACCAAACAGACAAACATAATCACAACGACTACATAAGGATGTACAGGTCTATTCAACATATGCCCTCAATTCAATGACCTATTCTGGCAGGGTCAGCTCTCAGTGAAGTACCGCTTGATCCTAGCCTTAGCACCTGGTTTCATCCACGAAACAATCCATTGAACAAAGTAATATCCCGCTCCACAAAGAAATGCAACCACCAAAACCGCTGCACCAAGAAAACCAGAACAGAAAACCCCGAGCCAAATCAACCATCGCTTCCAACGAGGAAATGATACAGACATCTCCTCAGCGAGGAACGCATTCAACATAGCACCGCAACCCCCACCAACAACAAACCACCAAAATATGGTACAAAAGACATGCCACTCCATATTCGTCATAGCTATCATATCTTCTCCTTAGACGGGGTCACAGGTTCAGTAGGCTCATCAAACGGAATGTCAATGAACGATGGCAACTTCGGAGTTACAACATCACTCATGAATGAACGAGTGTCCCGATAAAATCCAGCCAATATGAACAATCCATATGGTCCCAAGGCAGCAACGCCTATCGTCCATAACTTCGTCATCACTGCAAAATCGTCCCAATCATCAGGAAAAGATGCCATCCCCTCCAACCGCTTACCTGACAAATGGAAACCAATCATGCTACAGAACAACCAACAGCCAATGATTATGATGTATATCATACTATCTCTATCGCTCCCCAAAGGAATAACCCCGTACCTATCGGTCCAAGACCAGCCACGATGTAAACGATCACCTGAACAGAACCACGAACATCTTCCCAGTTGTCAACGTTACATTCGTCGAACGCCAACTTCATTCCGAGAACCATGTTCATGCAGAACCAAATGAACCATATCAACAATGAAAGGAATAACCAAAACATGCTATCTCCAAATCATCCATACAATAAACACGATGAATAGTATCTCTCTAACATACGCGATCAGTGCTTCCGAAATACCGCATTTTTTCGCGGCGTAATTCAAAACCCGTTTGGTTTTTCCCTGATGACATCAAAGCCTATCGAACCTCTTCCTGTCCCTGCGAGCCTCTTTCTCGTCCTCAAGACGCTGACGAGCATTACTGTCACGGCACGAACTGCAAAGATGAGTACTTGCATAACCATCATAAATGTCATGCCCAGTATGAGAAGCATCAATGTCAGACTCAGAAATCAAACGACCACAACTCGAACGATCACAATAACACTCACGAATCTCACGAGGCTTGCCGTACTTCTTGATGACGAAAGCCTCTTCAGCAGAACCCACCCCGTACTCCGACTCAATAGAACGCTTAACAGAAGAACTCATGTCAGCAATAGCTTCGAACTTACCAGCCAACTTAGTCTCACAACGGTCACACAAACCATTTAACGAAAGAGATCCAAACTCTCTATCGCATTTGGCACAAAAAAGCCTTACCTTGATAGACATAATATCTCCTAACAGAAATAACGTCTACAAAGAGTCTAACCCAAAAATGAAACACTTATTCCCCAGATATCCGATCCAAACAAGAAACTACAATCGGTGCCACAGACTCAGCCAATCGAACGTCATCATCCAAAAACGGCTGCTCACCCTTACGATACGCAATAATGACTCCAGCCAATACCCCGTCCTCCGGCATCAAAGGAACCACCATCGCACTCATACCAGGCAAGTACTCCAACAAAAACCTCCAAGTACCAGTGTACTCCGAACGATAATCCGTCATCTCACGACGAAATACCTCAAAACTGTCCTTCGCCATCAATTCACCAAAAACAGGGGAAAATAACCCCTTTACATAGCTCGGACAGTCCTGACCTACTCCCAATCCCGTCCAACCCCTCAGAATAAGCCCAGGAGAGTCCCCAGATGCCGTCCAGTAGCCTAACGCCACTCCACCTGAACTCTCATGCAACAATAAAGCAAATGCCTTAAAAACGTCGTCAGGACGCTCCAGAGTCGCCAATGCCTCAGAAAACTCCGTAACCGTATGTTGGAACTCTTCCTCTGTCATAATACATCTACAAATCGAACAACATTTCTGGCAGGGTGCAAAATACCAAAACAGTGCTTCATCTTTCCAGTATAATCAAACCCATGATGAAGTTCCTTACCAATACCGTAATCTGCTGCATCACCGTAGCAGCAGTCCACACACACCTCTGGACCAGATCCTATTGGGGATTCTCGTTCGGAAATATAGGCACCATCATCGCCGCGATCGAACTACCAATACTACTCGCCGTTCAATTCAGAGCACATAAATGGATACTGAAACTCAATTCCGATCAACAACTCAATGAAATCGATACCGAAATAGAAAGACTCGTCAACATCCAAATGGAAATGGATATCAATAGACCCTAATGCCCTACAAATCGACACCCATATTCCCCTGGACACTCATCACTCAACTCATCTGCCTGATAATATACAATCTCATAGATAGATCCTTCATGAACAACTGGGTAGACCTGATATTCTCCCTGCTGCTCATAGGAACCATCACGTTCGTCGCCATCAAAGGACTGCATCTCATCACCGATGTACGAACATATCTCAATAACATCGAATTCGGCAGACAAACTCAAGAAATGAATGAACGCCTGGACCGAATTTGGGATAGAATCTAATGAAGATAGGCAAGAATACTAAATGGTCCTTCTTCGCCGCATGCCTCACAGGAGGACTTTGGGGAGCATCTCCAGGTATATTCGCAGAAGTCGTCCCAATGACAGTACTCGTCATTATCTACTTTCTCGGGATCAGTGCTATCTCTATCGTCTCAATCATGGCAACACTCTTTGTCGAAGATGGTGCCGAATGGGAAGAATACCTAAAGGAACAAAGACAAGAACGACTTTGGAACCATGCACAGCAATTATAGTCTGGCAGGGTGAGGAGGGACACCCTGCCAGTCTCATCATGTCCCATCTCCCAAAAGAACCGCCAACCTTTACCACATCTCTAAGTTCTCACATTCTGGCAGGGTGAGAGCATACACCCCGCCAGATAGGGATTAAACCACACTTCTTACTCTCACGTATTTAATGTGAATACTTTAGCACATTATTCCAGGGATTTATAGGGATTCCGTCCAGATTTTACATTCGGTTGGACACTCGTCAAAAACTCAGAGAGAACTCAGAGAGAACTCAGAGCTATGTGAGATGGTGTTTATGGGAGATCAGTGCTAGTAAACACTTATGAGAAGGTATCCCTAAGTCTCCCTAATCATCCCTAGATGTGCCTAATACTGGTTGAATTATTGGTAATTAGTCCTGGCACTTACACTACCTTGAGTTGTTTCGGTACAACGATGAATGCTGTAGTGACGAAGACGGTAGTTGATATGAAGCTTGGATAGTTATATCTGTAGAAAGGTAATCTCAGGCATCCCGCCGTGATGATATGTTGTGGGTTGATGATCACGTCTATAATGGTGAGGTTATGGTCTAGAGCCTCGTTGTAGTCATCGATGAATTCTTTCGCTTGTTCATAGACTCTGATAAGTTTGAACCCATTGCTTATGTGTTCTCTGATGAGACCTGGTTCTATGGGTTGGTTGTGTTTTCTATTTGGGACGTAGTTGACTCCTTCAAGTATGGAATGAGGAGTATCCATCATACTGAGTTTGTTGTTTTCATCTCGAAATACGATGGCATGAGCCACATAGGATTTGTTGTGGGATCTGGCATATGGACCTACGAGTCTGGATTCTGTATTCAGTATGACGGGGAGTTGTCTTATCCCTTGTATGGAGGCGATTCTGTTCATACTCCACCTACATGGTCATGGTTTGTATGGTCATGGTTTGGTGATTGATAGAGTAGATGAGGCAGTTGTATGTTGATACCTTCTCGTATGGTGTGAGCTGAGTCTATGATGAGTAGACGTTTGTTAACGAGTGCGTAGGCTACTATTGGTTGTTTGAATTTTAATCGTTCTTCATTGTTCCATGCTTGTGACACCCAATTGAGTGAGACTTTTAGGTTGATGAAGTTTGTATAGGGTGTTTTCATGATATTACTTCATTATATTGCCGCGAAAAGTGTGGTTATTCGAAGTATTTAGCTTCTTTTTTGGGTTTATCTCTGTTCATTACTGTCTCCAAGTGCTTATGCCATATTCTTATAGATGACTATGACGATAGCGGTAAATATTGAGCCTACGAGGACTATGTATCCCAACGTTTCTGAGAAGTGCCATAGCCAAGCGAATCCTACAACCACGAAGAAGACGGTGACTATTAGTGCCATGAATGCAAGCATTCCGCAGCAAGCGTAGGTCATCGCTTTGAGTAGTTTGTCTATATCCATAGCCTTATTCTACATGATTTCTGAGCCACAAGAGGGTTTTTGCGAGCAGATATAGTCTATCTGTCCCTTCGAAGGATTTGGTTCGGGGTTTATCTGCATTGATGGGTATTGTTGAGTGCCATAGTGAGGCTCTGTAGAAGTCTCCATCATTTGATTAGATTCTTTCGAAGTCTACCATTTCGAATATGTCGGATGCTTTGATGAGATGGACTATTTTGTCTTCGAGGGCGTTTACAGCGATGGGGACGGCTGTGCTATCTTTTGGGTAGGCGAGGACGTTTCTCGTGTCGCCTAGAGTGGGTTTTTCTTCCCAACAGGGGTAGACGGTGGAGATCCAGTCATAGGTGGCTAGTTGTAATGAGTAAGTGTTCTGTCCCATATTGAACGTGGGCTGAGTCATCTGGATTGCTTCTTTGATGACACCGAATCTCTCTTCTTGTTCTTGGACTTCGCTATCTGTCATAGTCTGGCTCTCCACGTTCTTTCTTCTCTTATTTTGATTATTTGTGCTTCTGTGATGAAGACGGAGTAGGCGATAGCTCCCAGGTAGAGTCCGGCGTAGGCACCATGAGTTAGGAGTCTTCCTTTTGGGTTTGGTGTTTGTAGTTGTCCAATAGCGATGACATCGCTTGGTGAGACGACGACATCGATTTCTACGAGTTTTTTGTCTGCGGGTCTGTTTCGGTTATAGTATTCTTTTAGGATTCCGGATCCTCTTCCTAGGAAGACATGGAAACCTAAGCAGACTGAGTGTTTTTCCCATCTTTTTTGGTTTTTTCTTTCATCTGAGACATTGATACCTTCATATACGACTTGTGAGGATCCTACGGTGGTGAACTCAGGTGTAACTAGCATTGTGCCAGCAAGGACATTCCCTTCATTCTTGAGATTGATCCTGGAGTGTTCCTGTTCGACTTTGTCGATGTGTAGAGGTATAACAATGAGTTCGTTACGATGCATTTTGTTTTGTCGCTTTTTTGAACAGATCAAATTGTGCTTTAATAATAGTCACTTGGTTGAAAGCTTGGGCTTTGACATCTTCTGGGTAGTTTTTTGTGGGACCGCCATTGAAGATAACGACTCCTGATGTGATGAAGTGTTCTCTTTTGGTGATAACTGGCATTATATACCCATCTCCTATCACTTTTCTGAGTTTTTCCTGGACGCCGATGGCTGTATACTTATTTTCATAGGCGAGGATGACATCGGCTGTGATGAGTACTCGTGTTTCTGTTTCTTCGGCTGTGAGGACGGGTTCTTTTCTTTGTGTTTGCCAGACTCCTTCGGTGTACCTATCATAGTGATCTTGTGGGATATAGATCCATCCGACGAGTGTGGGGCTGTCGTAGAATCTGTCCAATTCTTCTTGTGTCCACTTATCTTGTATCCCCATGGTGGGAGTGATTTGATGTGTTCTGAATGGCATTTCGATTGGCATGGTTTATTTTGAGTCCTTAGCCTTTTTGACAGCTTCGGTGAACCTATTGAAGTGAATATCTGTGATGGTCATTTGGGTGAAAGCGAGACCTTTGACATTTATCGCATAGTATGCCATTTTGCCGAATGGGAATTTGAGTAGTCCTTCGGCGAGGAGGTGTTCTTTTTTGACGAGGACTGGCAGGACGAATCCTTTTCCGAATTCGGTTCTGAGTCTGCCTTCGATATCTATGACGGTTGCTTTTTCTTTATAGACGAGGAAGATATCGGTTGTACTGAGTCCGGTGCGTAAGATAGCATCTAGTTCATCATCTGTGAATCTTGATTCTTTTCTAACGGAGTGCATGACTCCTTCATGTATGAGTCGTGTGAGAGTTTGTGGGACATAGACATATCCTATTTGGACGGGTTCTTCTTTGAATTCTTGTCTGGTGTGCCATGTCAATTCTACGCTGACCCACATTTTGGGTGTGACTTGGTGGTTTTCCCAGAAGGGTTCAGGCAGTGTTGATGACTCATGTTCTAGAGAGACTTGGCTCCGTTCCTTAGCTCTGGCTTTAGCCTCATCTCTTTCTTTTATTTGTTGTGCTATTCGTTGTGCTTTAGAGGGTTCTCTCATGATATCCTCATCTTTTTTCGGCGCGGAGAATATCGCTCTATCGTTTTTTGTAGATGGACATTGGTGAGGATGAATTCTGTAGCGATGATCCCGTCATAGTACCCAAAGCTCGGCGGGACTCCGCCTTCATGAGTTTTTTTGGGTAAGCTGAAGGCACCTGCGGCGACGACATGTTCTGGACGAACGAGGACAGGGACGATCTCGAACACAGCGGAGCCGCATAGATCGGCGAAGTCTTTTATGAAAGCATAAGCATAGGCATGATTTGTGAAGAGATGGTGTCCTGACCAAATTTTCTCGTAGTCCAATTCGAGATCGGTGGGTTCTGTATCTGTTCTGTCAGAGACATTAACACCTTCATGTATCATCGAGTCTCTTTCTCCGAGCATATTGAGCTTTTTTGAGAGGACGATAGCGAAGACGGTAGCAAGCACATTCTTTTCGTCAATCTTCTGTAACTCCATTGGCTGTGGATGTTTACACCTGATATCAAGATACACATGACCAAGATCATTGATGTCGTAGCTTTCTGCGTTGACGGTTCGCTTGCTCATGCCATCATCTCAGCACATTTTCTCAGTACGTTGAACTCATTTGAGTGGAAATAGTCGAAGTATCGTTTTGCTTCTTGTATTTGTGCATCTGCGAGGAAGGCTCTATGGGCGAGTATGGCTTGGTAGAATACCCATCTTGATTGGTAATCTACGTTTGGCAGATCGACTTTGATGTTTCCAACTGCGATGACATCTTCGTAACTGACGATGAGAGTGACCATAGCGAGCAGCCCTGGCTTCACTACATTGTTGATAAAGGAAAGATACTCTTTTGCGTCCTTTTCTTTTTGGAAGAGGACGAGCCCTGTGGAGAAGTAGTTCCCTTTTTCATAGTCTGTGAGATCTCTTTGTGGTCTTTGAGAGACATTGACTCCTTCATGGAGGAAGTGGTTGTATCCTATGGGTATGAAGTTATGATGTACGAGTGCGAAGACGAGCTGCGGCTCTTTTTTGAATTGGATTTGGTTAAAGACAGATTGGGAGTGAATCGCTTCTGTCAGCCCAAGATTTTCAAGATCTACGTTGACCATCATTTCATTATCTCTTCGCGTACACTGTCGTAGTATTGTTCTACAAGTATACCACGGGAGACTATCACCCTCCTGAAAACATTCGCGAGGTGACGTTCGTGTTTGACGAGTTAAGGTTTGACGAAAATGTCTCTCTTCCTCGCACCAGCCCCGGCAGCGGATCATGCCTCAATGCCATGATAGCTTTATCGAGTTGATGTTTGACGAGTATGGCTTTCCTAACTACGATACCATAAGCCGTGAGTGCATAGCCTTTGCAGGTGATATTTCTGAAGGTGATTCTTCCTCCGGTAACTAAATCTTCTTCCTTGCAGATCACGGAGACAATAGCTATATGTTCACTATTTTGTTTCCAGTACTCTTCCCTCATCCTGTCAGCATCAAATTCGTACATATAAAGTTGAAACCCATCGGTGATTCTTCCATCTATCATTTCTTTGTCCGTAGGTTCGGCGTGAGTTCTATCAGATGTGTTAACTCCTTCGTGTGCCCTATGGTTCGAGCCTATTATCGTAAGTGTTTTTGACAGTAGTGCATAAGCGACAATAGAGCCTCGTCCTTGTTCGAGCTTCTCGTCTAGATCTAAACGACTCGCATTAGGTTCTATTTTGAGTGTCATGAGTTACACTCAAGTTGGTAGCGGCGTGACTTCTCTACGACATCATCATAGTGTTTTTTGACGAGGGTCGCTTTATAGGCGACGAGTCCATCGGTGTATAGAGTCTTGCCTGAGTCGTCTTCTGGGACGTGTGCATTGAGGACGCCACCATAGACTATATCCTTTTTGAAGCACAGGAGTGGGACAACAAACAGGTAGAACATCTCGACGTACTCTCTGTAGTAGTCTCTGACATAACAAGCATCAGCGAAATTGAGATAGAGAAGGAAGCCTCTTATGATGACGGAACTTCTCCATTCGTCATCTGTTATCTTTGTCTCTTTTCTGATCGTTGAGACATTAACACCTTCTGTGAAAATTTGACCTGAGCCTGGGTGACAATTAAGGCTTTTAGTAACAAGTGTATACGCAATAATTGACCCTCCGTTCTCATTTACTTCTGCCATCAGTTCTAGATGTTTATCGGGATCGGCTCTAAGAGACATCGTCTATCCCCATCTCTCTAGCGAAGTCTTTGACTTGTTCTGCCGCAAGGATTTTGGCTCTATCGTAATGTGTCTTAGTGAGTGTTACTTTGTGAAAGATAGCGGCTTCGAACCAATCCAATTCTCGACGTTCGTCATAATTCAATATACTCCCTGCGGTGACGAAGTCTTCTTCATAGCAGAGAACAGGGATGAAAAAGTTCCAGCAATTTGCTCTGACAGTGGCTTCTCTTTGCGAGAGATACACAAAGAAGCCATCTTCCACGCCCAGGGCACGACGTTCATCTAGTGTAAGATTGTTCGACGTTCTTTCTTCCGCTACGTTGACTCCTTCGCAGAATTTGTGTCTTGACCCGTCACACTCCATATGTCTTGAGAGTACGGCATAGCCAATAAAAGCACCATCTTTTCGGATGATGTCCAATACATCTCTTTCCCTAATGAGTGATATATCAAGCTTCATAAGTCGATCTTTGCGATGGTTGGATCGATCATGTCATAGACGATGCCTTGTGTATTCATGAGAATGTTCATCATTTTTTGCTTAGCATCGTCTACGGCTAGTTTGCGGTTGAAGTCTGTGAGTTCTACTTTTGTGAAGACAGCACAGTCTCGTTTGGAGCCATCGGCACCTGCTTTGACGAAATCATCTTTGTTGCATTTTACTGTGACGATAACTCTTTTCCCTGAGGTATCTGCATATTCTTGAGCGTCTTTGCGATAGAGAAAGACATGCATCCCAAGATGAATTTCGTCAATACCATCTTCAACGTCGGTGGTCCTTCTGTCCGAGACATTCAATCCTACGTTCCATCTATGAGCTTGATAAAGCGAGAACAAGGAGACAGGTGCGTCCCTGACTTCGTTTACTTTTTGTTTTGTAGAGAGGTGATAGCTTGTGCCATAGTTTACAGTTTCTACACTTGAGACGAGTACCTTGTAGGCTGCGATATAGCCTTGATCGTCCAATGCTTCTTGGATTTCGTCTGTGAGTTTTTCGTTGATTGTCAAACACATAGTTGTTCTTCCAAGGCTTGATCTATTTGTTCTTTTGCTATGTGGATGTTTTTGAATACGGCTGACTGGAATTCGACTGGGAGGTCTCTTCCATTATTGTCTGCCATGCATTTGAATACGCCAGCGGCGACCAAATCTTCTTTATGGCAGGTGACTTCGAGAATAGGATAAGCCGATACGCCATTTCTTTCGAATACGGCTTTCATTGTTTTGGCATCTTCTTCTAGCGAGAGGAAGACATGAACGCCTTTTTGGATGACATCTTTGCCTTGCCCTGCATAGTCTTTAGAGCCTTTGTGTTTGTTTACACCTTGCACCCATTGAGGCTCGCATGGCATGTTCGCGGTGACGAGTGTCTCTGCACTGACTACAACGTAAGCGTAGATGAACCCATACCCATCGAGTTCATCTTTGACGCGTTTATTGATGGCAGGTTTTGTTCTTAGTCTCATGTCCGTACTCGTTTTGCCTTAGCGATAAGTTCCTTAGCGATAAGCCGCTTCACATCGTTTCCCATAACCGCTTTTGTGAAGACAGCGCTTTT
>ERZ890953.800-NODE-800-length-17093-cov-5.853328_pt1 | contig 17093 bp, 12 predicted proteins | sample MGYA00521264_ERZ890953 | MGnify/ENA primary metagenome ERZ890953 (study PRJEB32303, sample SAMEA104408629) | aquatic metagenome | biome: Brackish water; feature: Chemocline; material: water | place: Baltic Sea | collected 2014-10-26T21:54:00 | depth 200 m ...
ATCGTCATAACCCGTTCAACTTCGCCACCAAAATCGGCATGGCCCGGTGTGTCAACAATATTGATGTGATAATCATGCCAGTCGATTGCAGTGTTCTTGGACAGGATGGTAATACCTCGCTCCATCTCAAGCTCGTTACTATCCATCATGCGCTCACCCAACTGGGCACGAGCATCAAACGTGCCTGATTGCTCTAGTAACTTATCTACCAACGTGGTTTTACCGTGATCTACGTGGGCGATAATGGCAATATTGCGAAGTTTTCTGTTCATAAAAATGTTCCGTGCGTCAGTTTATTACTAACTACTAATGAAAATGGGTCGCGATTATATATGAGTTACCTGCAGATTGTCTGGAAATATTGCTAATTAGCTATTTCATTTAACGATTTTACGTCCTGAATTGGGTCATACATCTGAGTTTACAAAAACAACTTGACAGATGCTCTATTATTTCGATAATTCCATAGTTATGGAACTATCGAAATCTATTATATTATTATCATGCCTGGCTCACGAGTCCAGGCTTCTTATATTTAAACAACTGGTACAGGCCGGTTCCAGCGGATCTACCCCCAAACAACTTGTTGAAAAATTGAATATGCCGGCTGCCACTCTGTCATTTCATTTGAAAGAGCTTTATCAGGCGGGATTAACCCATAAAGAAAAACGGGGCCGCTCGATTAATTATTACGCTGATTACAACTGCATGTCGTCTCTTATCCATTACCTGCAGGAAAATTGCTGTGCAGCAGACCATTGCGATTCCTGCCAGGAGTCTGTCGGGCTTAGGTGATCGTAGCGAGGGAAAGGAATTTTGAGTCAGATTTTTCAATCATTTGAGGCGAATAGTGAGCCTATTTTACGAAAATGATCGAGAAATCTGGCCAAAATGCCTTTCCCGCAGTAGATTAACCCTGAACCCGACAGACTCCTTGTACTTTTATTAACCTGGAGAATTAAATGAAACGCTTACATATTCATATCTCGGTGCCGGATCTCAATCAGGCTATCCACTTTTATAACCAGATGTTTGGAGAGTTACCCAGCAAACAAAAGTCCGATTACGCAAAATGGCAGCTGGAAGATCCATGCGTAAATTTTGCTATTTCTACACGTAGTGCAAAAACAGGGCTTGACCACCTGGGTATACAGGTCAGCTCCGAGGATGAGCTAAAACAGTTAAACGAACGGTTACATGAAGCACAGATAGAAACCGGTAAAACCGAAAGCACCACATGCTGCTATGCGGAATCGGTTAAAACCTGGTCATTTGACCCGGCTGGTATTCCCTGGGAAAGCTTTATGACAATGAAAGATGCCGACATTTATGGCACTGACAGTGAAAATATTTCCACTAAAAACACTACATGCTGTTCGGGTTCGGCTCCCCAACAGTCCACTGACTCAACCTGCTGTTAATTATTTTCAAAAACCTGTAATTCAAGCCCTTTTCAGCCTGGAGCTGCAGGTTTTAAATAATCACTTTAATTCAGATTTTTCAAAGCAAGTTGTTGTTCTATCAATAGATCTGCTGCCAACTGCAAATGGAAACCCTTTGTCCTGAGATTTTCATACACGACAGCAGAATCTTCTTTCGCCAGAGAGCGGTCTGCAGTGAGTTCAAACTGAAAACTGAATTCTGCATCACCGAAAACCTGTAATAATTCCTCGGGCACCTTGCTGAAATCATCTTTTTCCAGCAGGTAAAGGTAAGTATCAGCCTTACGTTCACTTCTATAAATATAACAAAGAATCGCTTCGCTCATAAAGCAGGCCTCACAAAGCCCAGAAAACTTTGTAATAAGCTGACGCCATAACTTCCAGTTCATCACCTGATTCAATAGACCAGTTTTTTACCCAGCCAAGAGTGACTTCATTGGCAGCAGGCATCAGCGGCGCTACATACTGATGCTTAATATTATGCTTTGCATCGCGTAAGGTAACAGTTAGGTTATTAATAGGTGTGGTCGATATATTTTTTAGCACCAGGTTTTTACCACTATTGCCGGTAATTTTCTGAACCAGTTCACCAGCCAGAGAGTCACTAACTACTAATTCTACCGGTACAGGTTGAAAACCATAGCCAACCGGCAGTCTTTCAGGAGCAAAGATAAAGATAGTAATAACAATTGCCAGTACAAAACCGATAAATGATGTAAGAATTCGCATTAAGTTATTCCTTTGTTGAATTTCAGCATCATAACAAAACATTAAAAATAACGCTATATAAGAAATTTCTAATATATGGATTCAATTTTTAAGTAAAGGCAGGGTGCGCCATGCGCACCATTAGAAATCAAATTTAGCTGGTGCACATGGCGCACCCTACAACGAGCTTAAGCAAAATCCATATCCTGTTTTACAACAGGGAATTTGTTCTAATACTGCTCGTTGCCATTTTCCACAGGGACGTGGTATATGCAGATATTGCATGGAGCAATATATCTGTCCATGGCCTCGGCAACTGCTCCTGCGTTGCTCTACCTCCTGCTTCCCTGCAGTCGTCCCAGCATAAGCACATCCCCGTGCGACCGCCAGGGACGGCGGAAGTGTCGGGAATGCAGGAGCATTTCCCGACCAAAAAAAAAGGGCGCACAGGGCGCCCTTCTTATAACCTTTTTAAAAGTAATTATTACGAATTACCACCTTGAGTAAACTCAGGATAAGCTTCCATACCACATTCTGCGATATCGACACCTTCGTACTCTTCCTCTTCGCTGACACGAATACCCATAATCAGCTTGATAACAAACCAGGTGATAAAGCTGGCTACAAATACCCAGACAAATATAGTTGCTGCACCCACTAATTGACCTACAAATGAAGTTCCAGAATTAGTTAATGGTACTGCCAGTAAACCCCACAGGCCAACCGCACCGTGTACGGATATTGCACCGACCGGATCATCAATCTTTAGTTTATCCAGACTAATGATAGAGAACACAACGATCACACCACCAACAGCACCGATCAGAGTAGCCACTAAAGCTGAAGGTGTATCAGGACCGGCCGTGATTGCAACCAGGCCAGCTAAAGCACCGTTTAGGATCATGGTTAAATCAGCTTTACCGAATAATAGTTTAGCAACAATCATAGCCGCGATAACACCTCCGGCTGCAGCTGCGTTAGTATTCAGGAATACCACGGCTACCAGGTTTGAGTTAGCAATATCACCCAGCTTAAGTACTGAACCACCATTAAAACCAAACCAGCCCATCCACAGGATAAAAGTTCCTAATGTAGCTAAAGGTAAGTTTGCACCGGTAATCGCGTTAACCTGACCGTTGGCACCGTATTTACCTTTACGTGCACCCAGAAGTAACACACCAGCCAAAGCAGCAGACGCACCAGCCATGTGTACAATACCGGAACCGGCAAAATCAGTGAAACTAAAATCATCGCCCAGGCTAAATAAACCAAATACAGATTTACCACCCCAGGTCCAGCTTCCCTCCATTGGGTAGATAATAGCGGTCATTACAACTGCAAATGCCATGAACGCCCATAATTTCATACGCTCAGCAACTGCACCGGAAACAATCGACATGGCCGTAGCAACAAACACGACCTGGAAGAAAAAATCAGATGCATCAGAATAAACCGAACTACCAGCAAAACCTTCTTCTTTAGAAGCCGCTAACGCAGCAGCTACCATCGCTTCAGCATCGGCTGCACCTTCATTCGCAATATTGGCCAGGAACATACCACCGTCATACATTATGTCGTAACCCACAACCATGTAAGCGGTACAGGCAATAGCAAATAGAACAACGTTCTTGGTTAAAATTTCAGTAGTATTCTTAGCACGAACAAGACCCGCTTCAAGCATGGCAAAACCTGCGGCCATCCACATAACAAGCGCTCCCATCACCAGGAAATAAAAAGTATCCAGCGCATATTGTAATTCAAAAATTTGATTTTCCATCTTATTGCCCCCTTATAAAGCTTCAGGACCAGACTCACTCGTACGTATACGAATAGCCTGTTCAATATTGGTTACAAAAATTTTGCCATCTCCAATCTTGCCTGTATTAGCTTTTGAAGTAATAGCCTCTATCGTTTGGTCTAGCAAAGAATCATCGATTGCCAACTCCATTTTTACTTTTGGCAGAAAATCAACTACATATTCTGCGCCTCGATAGAGCTCTGTATGACCTTTTTGACGACCAAAGCCCTTGACTTCGGATACTGTTACGCCTTGTACGCCGATTTCTGACAGTGCCTGTCGCACGTCATCCAGCTTGAAAGGTTTGATTATGGCTGTCACCATCTTCATAGGAATGCCTCCTGTTAATAAAAAATAAAATTTGACAAAAAGACCAATGCAAATAACTAACCAACTACTATTATATCCTTTAATAACAATGACATACATAACACTAAAGACTTATCGAACAAAAAATGGCACAATTACCTGCACCAGCAGACAACCAATGCACTTATTTAGTGCAATTTGAAAGAACAGCAGCACCAAAACAGGTCAACAGCATGAAACCACAACAAATAAACCAGCTTGCAGACAAGATTGAAAGCCTCTTGCCACCAGGAATAAAACAGATAAAAGATGATTTTGATGAAAAATTAAAAAAACTGTTGCAGCAACAATTAACTAAAATGGAATTTGTCAGTCGCGAAGAGTTTGATATTCAGAGTAAGGTTTTAGCGCGGACTCGCGAAAAGCTGGAGTCACTGGAAAAAAAGGTTGAAGCGCTGCACAATCAGTAATACGGCAAAAAAGAAAGAGCTCTATTATTTCCCCAGCACCTGTTTGATTTTTGACAATACTGTATTCCTGTCACTAGGCTTAATCAGGAACTTGGCGGCTCCTCCATGAACACTGCCACCTACTACTTCACGAGAACTATCTCCGGTTAACATAATGACCGGAATTTTCTTTGTAGCTGGATTAGACTTGATTTCTTTTAACACCGCTAAACCATCAAGTCCCGGCATCAGATAATCAAGTAATATAATATCGGGCCTGGCGACCATCAAATGCCTCAAAGCTGAACGTCCGTCAGCGACAGCATGCACATGCATTGTGTCACTCTTCAACATGGTTATCACTATTTCACGGTAGATGTCATCATCATCCACCAGCAGTATTTCTGTGATTGAATCATCAGCCGGGTCAGGCCCAACCTTTTCCTGATAACTGTGATAGCCTTCATCAAGTTTCCCTAGCAAGTCTTTTGCCTGTTGCATAGTTTGTTTTAGCGTCTCACTACCAGCCTCTATTGATTCTTTTTTGAACTGATCAAACTGTGCAATAACCTGCTTCTTTTCATCTCTAAATAAATTCTCATTTAAGGCTAATGAGGTCAGATTTTCTTCCAGTAGCTTCAGATCACTCGTCAATTTTTCGGTATATTGATGAAAACTCTGAACCGTTTCATCCTGTTGCTCTTTACTGGAAAAAATATGATTGTTGATGAAGCTGTTAAATTTATGTATTCCCGAAGAAACTTTTTCTATATGTTGATTCAACCAGAATGAATTTTGTTCAGTATCGTGATTCTTAAGCGCCTGTGAAACCGATAAACGTAATCTAAACGGATCAAAAAGTGGGCGATCAGCTACATAATCATTGAGAATTCCAGCTTTACAGAGTTCATAAGCCTGCTTTGACTCACTGCCTTTACATAACAACAATGTCTTGTGTGGGGCTCTGTAAATTTCCTGATCCAGGTTATACAAAGACAGATAAAACTTCTCAGCTTTAGCCACTTCTTCGAACGCCAGAACCAACAGAGTGGGGTGGTATTTTTTAAATAAGCTTACTGCTAATGACTCTGTATCCGAATTCAATATACTGCCGAATTCAGGTGTCAGCAAATGTAGTAACTTCTCCAGCTCTTCTCTCGAGTCAGTTACCACAAGTACTTCGGTGTTTATTTTTTTTGCTAGCTTATGAGACATATAAAATCTTTAGAATAAATTTCATTAGACTTAATTCATACTCTTTATATAGTCTTTAATCGACTGAAAAGCAGGGCTAATTTCTGACATCGTCATTTTTACAGCAGAAAGTTTGTTATTCCTGGCCGAAAGTTCTAACGACATAAAAAGGTCAGCCAGAGAATCAACCCCGACAGCACGAGCCGATGATTTTAGTTTATGCCCCAAAAAAGCCACCTGAGCTATATCTTCCTGTTCAAATGACAACTTTATATCTTCAATTATGGATTCAGCCTGCAAGATAAATTTATGTAAAAACTCAATATATTTAGCTCTATCATCTCCGAACATGCTATGCAGCGTTTGAAAATTAACTGGTGAATCAGGGTCTGTAGACGCTTCTTGCAGCGACTTATCCTGTGTTGAAAACTGCTTTTTAATAACAGGCTCTATTCTGTCTTCAGTAACTTTTAACCCGGTATCTTTAGCAGTTTGCGGCAACCATTTAATAAGCGTCGAAAATAAATTTTGCGAATTAACTGGCTTCGCCACAAAATCATTCATCCCTGCAGCAAAACAGGCACGTCTATCTTCGTCGAATACATTTGCTGTCATCGCAATTATTGGCAAATTTTCCAGTCCATCCATGGATCGAATGACGCGAGTTGCTTCCAGGCCGTCCATCTCCGGCATTTGTACATCCATTAAAATCACATCGTAATCATTAGTCACCACTTTCCCGACAGCTTCTCGTCCATTTACAGCATAATCAACCTCCAGATTAGCCATTTTCAATAATTCCAACGCGACTTCCAGATTAATTTCATTATCTTCTACCAGCAAAATACGAGCACCCGCATAATGAGTACTTAAAATTTGCTGTGCTCCTAAAACATCCTCTTTACGATTTTCCCTGGTTGTTTCTGCACGGTTTAATCGAGCGGTAAACCAGAAAGTGCTACCTTCTCCCGGTATACTATTTACCCCAGTGTCCCCTCCCATCAACTGGGCCAGGTTCCTGGTAATTGCGAGACCCAGCCCTGTGCCTCCATATTTCCTGGTGGTTGATAAATCAGCCTGTTCAAAAGATTCAAATAAACGTTCTAATTTATCAGCGTGAATGCCGATCCCGGTATCTTCTACTTCAAATCGAATTAATAAATTCTCATTGTTTTCTTCAATTATTTTTACCCGTAAAGTCAATCCACCGTGCTCGGTAAATTTAACTGCATTACCTACGTAATTTATTAATGCCTGGCGTAAGCGGGTGGAATCCCCATTCAGCCAAACATCTACTGGATGATGATCAATCTGTATATATAAACCTTTAGTATTAGCCTGCTCACCTAGCAATGTCTGGATATTATCGAAGACACTATCAAGGTGAAAATCAGTCTGTTCAAGTGTTAATTTATCAGCCTCGATCTTGGATAAATCCAGTATGTCATTAAGAATAGCCAGCAAGTGATTAGCCGAACCGGTTATTTTCTTTAATCTTTCTAGCTGATCAGAGTTTAAATCACTAAGCTGTAATAAATGGGTCAGCCCTAGAATAGCATTCATCGGGGTACGAATTTCATGACTCATATTAGCCAGAAAAGTGCTTTTAGCGAGATTTGCAGCCTCCGCCCTTTCACGTTCTTCCAGCAGCTGCTGGGTACGATCGTTAACCATTTCTTCCAGATGATGTCGATATCTATCCAGTTCATTGCCCAGCTTTTTTTCTCAGTTATATCTTCTTTTAATGCCAGATAATGCGTGATCGAACCATCCGCCTGGCGAATTGGGGAAATATGCACAAACTCAATGTATTCACTACCATCTTTACGTTTATTGTAGAACTCGCCTTTCCAGGAAAGTCCCTGTTTCAGGCTATCCCACATTTCTGTATAGGTTGCTTCGGGGGTTTGACCAGACTGAAGAACACGCGGATTTTGCCCCAGTACCTCTTCCCGTTGATAACCGGTTTTCTGCATAAACGATTCGTTGACATATTCAATCTCGGCATCAATATTGGTAATTACAATACTTTCCGGGCTTTGCTCCACCGCCTGCGCCAGCTTGCGTAGTTCACCTTCCATGTTTTTACGCTCGGTAATATCCATGGCTATACCCTGATAATGGGTAATATTACCATTGCTATCCCGCTGAGCTATAGTTTGATCCTCAATCCAGAATATCTCACCAGTTGGAGAGACTATTCTGTATTCCTGCTCGAAGTGATCTATCCCGTGGTTAGAGTTATACTCAACTTCCTGCCCGACTTTTTCAATATCATCCGCATGAATAACTGAAGCAAAAGCTCTTTTACCCGATAGAAACTCTTCGGGTTTATAACCAAACTGGGTGACATTGTCGCTCACCATTTCTACCGGCCAACCTTCTGCCGCTTTCCAGCGAAAAAATACAACCAGGCTACTTTCAACGATTATTCTGGCCTGATGTAATACTTCTTCCGATTTCTGCCTTTCAGTAATATCCATAATAAACGCGACAAATACCGAGGGGGCTCCAGTGATTAGTTCCAGCTGAATCTCCACCGGGTATCGACTGCCATCTTTGCGCTGGTGATCCGTGACAAATGAAACTCTTTTCTCACTGCCATTTCGCAGTGGCTCAACAAGTTGCGCAAATGATTCTTTATCCATTACCGGTTGTAAATCCAGTGGCGTCAGTTCATTTATTTCTTCGAAACTATACCCAAGGTTTAAAATAGCCCCTTTGTTAATTCCTTCGAACTTCAGTGTCTCACTATCAAAAATATACACTTCATTTTGAGAGCCTTCGATAACCCGGCTAAAATGGATCATTTTTTGTTCGGCCAGTTTATGTAGCACCCTGGTTCGAGCTCCGTACCAGGCCGCAATTAGCATGACCATAGTAAGGAAAAACAGAATCCACGCCGCTATTTCATACCGACTGTAACGCGCCGCAAAAAGAACATCTGAGGGTACAAATGAAATAATTTTCCAGTTATAATCTTTTAATGCCTGTTCGTTAAAACTATAAGACTTTGACTTTTTTGACTGTGGACTAAAATTCTGTCCGGCAAGCAAAGGATAGAACGTTTTAAAAGTGAATAAACCGGAATCAACTTGTATCTGATCACTTTCAGATGAACTGATAATTTTCCAGGCTTCAGGGTAATCTGCACCAAAGGTCCTGTTTTTACGATCTTCATACATAAACCCCCACTCATCTGCAGCCAGTGGTGCTTTTAACCAGTAGCCGTCTGCATTCAACATCATCGATTCACTACCGTGAGTCACTTCATCATGATCAGAAAGTCGTCTCAGTAACTCTGATCCGAAATAATTGAGTAATATAATGCCGCGTTTATGTCCGTTTTTATCAAACACAGGAGTTGCAATACGCAACATGGGTTTCAAAGGCTGTTCTATTTCACCATGTTCAATATTCAAATCCAGCGGTGAAACAAATACTTCACCCTGTTTCAATCTAAACGCATCCTCGAAATAATAATGTCCTTTTTTATTCTGTAACTTTGCTTTTTCTACAACCTCAGCAACACCGTTAAAGTAGTTTACACGAACAGTTTCCATTCCATTTTCATCCACAAAACGTATCTGGCTATATAACTTTCTGGCCATTGCTATATTTAAAAAATCTTTCCCCAACAGCTCGACAAAAGAGTCAACAATTTTATCTTCATCATTCCATAAGCCCTGTACTCGCGGACTATTAACTATGATAGCCAGATCCGAAGAGATATCTTCAATGTAATGACCAAGATTTGTAACAGGCGTGGAAACAGTATGCTGCTGTTCAAATTTTTGAGCTTGCAATTCAGTCGAATTGCTGGAATATAAAATAACTGCCGTTATTAATAACAGTAATAAAAAAAAGGCGTAAAAAGGGTCAGCGCTGTTTTCAGCACCTCATTTTGATGTGACAGAGCTTTTTTATCTGCCACTATATAATCTTGATTAATACGATTTTTCATCAATTATATTTATTTAATTACGCTGAGCTCGACAACAACTTAATAGTTTGAATTAGGGCTGGATAATCGAACGCATCTATTTCCAGCCCTGCTAGTTTTAGTATCAAATAATACTTTCGGCAGGATTATTCTGATGTCTACCGAAAATTTCAGGGGTGCTCAATTTTAGTTAATGCCTGCTTCAGATGATCACATGCTTAATGGGTAGCCTTAAATAAACATGGCACCTGCTCTTTTATTCGGATTTTCCTCAAGCTTTGTTACTGTAACCCTGAAAATTTCAGCATAAACTGAGTATAGGATAGAAATCAGTAACCGGTCGGGCAAATAAAATACTGTTATCATTTCGATGAATGATTTAGATTTATGTGCAGAAATGATATGTTGTAGTTTATTTTAATCGTAAGGGATTACCATGGCGTTAACTCAGCTTCTAACGCGCGCAGAGGAAGGCATTCAGGCTCCAGAAGTTACCGTAGAAGTGCACATTTCCAACGGTCTACCCGCCTTTTCGATTGTGGGGTTACCAGAAGCCGCCGTTAGAGAAAGTAGAGACCGGGTGCGCAGCGCCATTATTAACTCAGGCTTTGAATTCCCTGTCAGAAAAATTATTGTTAATCTGGCCCCGGCAGATTTACCCAAGGAAGGTGGGCGTTACGACCTGGCCATCGCTTTAGGCATACTGGCATCCTCAAAACAGTTAAATGCAACCCGTTTACATGAATTCGAATTTTATGGTGAACTCGCCTTAAGCGGTGAATTACGCTCAGTGCACGGCTTGATACCGTCCCTGATCAACTGTCAGCAGCAGGGGCACAAAGTCATTATGGCTGCACCCAATCATGTAGAAGCTGGCTTTATTCAACAACTTGATTCCCGCGTGGCACAAAATCTGACACAGGTCTGTCGGTTTTTTAATGGCGGAGAAGAGTTACCCGAACCCGAAAAAACAGAGCCATTAAGCATTACAGCCTGCTATGAACTGGATTTAGCCGAAGTGCTAGGTCAGCTACAGGCTAAACGCGCACTGGAAATAGCGGCCGCAGGCAATCATCATATTTTAATGATGGGACCACCAGGCACCGGTAAAAGCATGCTCGCGCAACGCTTGAATACTCTTTTACCTGAAATGGATCAGCAGCAAGCCTTACAAACTTTAAGCATTCACTCGATTAGCAACAATGGCACCATCGACTTACGAAACTGGAAAAAAAGGCCCTTTCGGGCACCTCACCATACCGTTTCAGGAGTCGCCCTGGTTGGCGGCGGTTCACAGCCCAAACCCGGCGAAATATCGCTGGCGCATAATGGCGTGCTATTTTTAGATGAATTAACTGAATTCGACCGGAAAACCATTGAAGTTTTACGCGAGCCACTGGAAACAGGAAGAATCAATATTTCCCGAGCAGCGCGGCAAGCTACTTTCCCTGCATCATTTCAACTGGTGGCAGCAATGAACCCCTGTCCCGGTGGTTGTGAGTCGATTCAACATTGCAGTTGCAGCCATGAGCAGCTTTCACGTTACAAAAACAAACTGTCTGCGCCTTTTCTGGATCGTATCGATATACAAATTGAATTACCCCGACTCAACAAAAGTGAATTGCTCGAGCAGAAAATTCATCAGCAGGAAACCAGCGCAACCGCCCGTGAGCGGGTAACACGTGCAAGAGAGCTGCAATTAAGCAGGCAGGGCTGCCTGAACGGACAAATGAATAATCAGCAGATAGAAGATATCTGCGTGTTAGATAACGCTTCGCAACAGTTGCTGACACAGGCTATCGATAAACTTAAATTATCGGCGAGAAGTTATCATCGATTGCTCAAACTGGCACGCAGTATTGCCGATTTGAACGGTGAACAGGAAATATCGGTACAGTGCATAAGCGAAGCGATTAATTACCGCCGCTCACCGCTATTGCAAAATTATTTGTAAAAAACTAAAGCATTCACCACGAAGTCACGAAGAACACGAAGTAACAAATGTTAAGTTTGACCACGTGAACTTAGGCTCTGTTATATTTAGATAATTACAGTGTTACAGAAAATAATAATTCAAGTTCATGTTACTGCTTCGTGTTCTTCGTGCCTTCGTGGTGCAATATTACTTAACCTTATCCATCATAAAAGCGACGATATTGCCTATTTCAGTATCCGATAAACTCACTGCTCCACCTTTAGCAGGCATCGCACCTTTACCGTTTAAAGCCGTATGTAAAAGGGCTTCATAACCAGTTGCTATACGTGGCGCCCAGGCCGCTGCATCACCCAACTTGGGAGCACCAGCCACAGCAAAATCATGGCAGGCAAAACAGGCTGTTTTATAAGCTGCTTCACCTGCTGCCAGATCGTGGTCAGATCCACCACCAACACTGACAGTTTTAACCGCTGCATTAACAACTTCAGGCATTGCCTGAATTTCAGCTGCCGGAGCAGTCGCAGCCGGAGCTGCCTCCATCAATCCAGCTTCAGTCAACATCATTTCAATGACACTTCTAACTTCATCTGCAGAATAAGCCGAACCACCATTAGGAGGCATCGCACCTTTACCGGCTATTGCAGACGCCAGCAGGGCATCAACACCGGCTTTAGCGCGTACAGACCATGCCTGCGCATCGCCCAGCTTGGGAGCACCGGCAACACCAGTGTCATGACAGGCTACACAGGCACCATTGTAGAGATCTTTAGGAGACTTTTTTGCTACCACTGTCTCGACCACGACTGCACCACCACCGGTAATATCCGCTATAGTCACCACCGGTTTAATACGCGCTACCAATGCTGCATCACTCTGTTGATTTACTCTTTCCATGTTTTTTCCATAACCATTTTCGGCCATTGAAAATATAAACAGATAGATTAGTGATACGGCTGCCAGCAAACCAACAACCAGCATGATGGATATAGAAAATTCACTTTTTTTGGCTGAAGTCAAAATAGTCTCCCAGATAGATAGGTAAAAATCCGCGCGATTATACCCTAAATTAGTATATAGCGATATACATCAACAGGTTTCAATTACAGTAAACCTAACATCGTTACAGGCCCATACGGGTTACAAAATCAGTCTGAAGGGTTTAAACTCTGCAACAAAATTATCTAAATAACCCCCATGTCAATCAAGAAGATTTTATTTATCAGTATCATTGGATTAATGGTCATAACCGTTTCCACAATTATGATATCCACCTATACAACGACAGAACAGGTTCTGATCGGACATGCAAATCAGGTTATGGACAATGTGTCGAGTGAAGTCATTGACCGCTCAACCAGCTTTCTTCAACCGGCAGAACTGGCAGCCGAGCTCACCCAGAAACTGGCAAATCATAACGTCGTCAGCCAGCAAAATAGCAATTCGATGGAACGATATTTCTTTGAACAGCTGAAACTTTACCCTTCGTTTTCCGGAATTTACTTTGGTAAGAAAAATGGTGATTTTGTGTATGTCAATCGTGATCAGACTTATTCCCAAAAAGGTTACAGAACAAAAGTCATCAGTATTAAAGAAGACAAAAGACAAGTTGATCTAATCTGGAGAGATCAGGACTTTAGCTCAGTGGCACAACAACAGAATAGTGAAGATAACTATGATCCACGAACCCGCCCCTGGTATAAAAAAGCTGTGCGTAATAATAGACTGGTGTGGACTGAACCCTATATCTTCTTTTCATCCCAACAACCGGGCGTTACCATTTCCAGTCCAGTATTTGACAACAGTTCAGAAGGCGACATAAACGGTGTTGTGGGTGTCGATATTGAAATAAGCCAGATATCATCATTTCTTGCCCGTATGAAAATAGGTCAAAATGGATCAGCTTTTATTATTGATAATAAGGGTCAGGTACTCGCTCACCCTGATTCAAAAAAAATAAAAAGGAAAAATAATAATAAAACTACCTTTAACCTGATTACTGAAATTGATGACCCAATCGCCCGCGCCGCGTTCAGGTCGCTCAATTTCCCCCTTGCATCCAGTTATAATCTGGATGAAAAAAAGTTTACTCAATTTACTCATAACAACACTGATTATCAGGCCGTTTTCACACCCTTTCAACAACATCAATGGCCATGGATTATTGGCATATACGTTCCGGAAGAAGATTATCTGGGGGTGTTTCATAAAAACCAGCAACAAAACTTTTTACTCGCCATGGCTATAGCCATCATAGCTAGCCTGCTAGGGCTGGTACTATCGCGAAGCTTGAGCATACCCATTAGCAAACTCGGCCAACAGTCTGTTGCAATTATGAATGAAGACTGGAATAACACTGCCCCCATTGCTACCCGTTATCGGGAAATCAAACAAACAGCAGAAGCTTTTTCTGCCATGACCAGAACTTTACAGAAACAGCAAAAAGAGAATAAAGAGCTCAATAAAACACTTCAGGAAAATAGCCTGGCTACAATTTTTCGTTTATCTCAGGCAGCGGAATATAAAAACCCTGTGCCAACTAATCATTTATCACGCATGGCCCAACTGGCAGCCCTGATTGCACTATCTCTGGGTAAAGATAAACATTACTGTGAAATGATTTTACATGCATCACCTATGCACGACATAGGAAACCTCGGTATAGCCGATCAAATTTTACTAAAAAAAGGTAAGCTGGACTCACAGGAATGGGAAAGCATTAAAACACACCCTGCTATTGGCGCAGAAATATTGAAAAACCCGGAGACTGAAATGCTCAGCATGGCCCGAAGAATAATTTTATCTCACCATGAAAAATGGAATGGTTACGGTTACCCGGCTGGACTTGCCGGTACCGATATTCCTCTGGAAGGTCGTATCTGCGCTCTGGCTGATGCTTTTGATACGATGGCATCAGAACGTGTGTACAAGAAGGCCAGTGAACTGGATGCCGTATTCAAAGAAGTTAAAGTCAGTAGAGGCAGTCACTTTGACCCCAAATGCGTGGATGCCTTACTTGAAAAAGAACTGGAAGTAAGACGGCTTTATAGCAATATCCCAAACCTGAATCAAATTACCTAAAATTCAGTAACTACTCAAAGCACTCGATCACTTTAAAGACTTTTTCACCACGAAGTCACGAAGTACACGAAGGTAAATCATTAGGTGACAATAAGTTTTTAAAGTGATGACAGTAGTTGGTTTTTCCAGGTTAAGAAAATAAGGCGCTTTAGTTCACATAAACCTGGATTCGACAGAAATTTTCAAATCCATTTATAGATTTACCTTAGCTTATCCATCTACAGGGTTTTATTGGCTATTACTGAATTTGCTGTAAGATTTGTTGTGACCCTGGTGGTAGATGGGCGGTGAAATAGCTGACATTGGTTTGATTCACTGCAATAGGCGCTTCCGTGCCATTTGGAATCATTCATGGTAGTCAAGCTGAATAGCATGTTCATGGTCAAACCAGTCATGCAGCTTGCATTAAAAATTGGCTCATCACTACACAAAAAGACCTTTTGATAAAGTGGCTGCGATCAACTAGTTTCTGCCATTCTCCTCACGGGCATAAATGGCGTCAACTTAACTTGAGGGAAGAGAACAATTGATGATGCATAAACCAATACGCTTTTTTTCATCTTCACTCATCATTCCAGAAAGCTTCTCTTCTAGCTCTTTTGGTGAAGCAGGCTTACTTCCGTCAGGTGAAACTCTAACCTTCCCTAACCCAAACCAGAATATTAAATAGATGCCGTACCCATAAGCATTAGGGTCTCTTGTATATTGCTTTATCAACTGACTCCAGAGAGAAGTCCAGATATTATCATTTGCATTTTTATTATAATTTTCTTTTTTTATTTCAACTGGTAAATTCCAATTAGTAAATAAAACTTTTAAATCTGCTCTTTTGTCTTCCACATAATAACCTTCTTTTACAAGCTGAAGGTTCAACTGTTGAAATCTTGGCTCAATCTGGGACTTTAAAATATCCCTGCATTCATTTTCACTTTTGGGAGTTGCTTCTGTTTTTTTACCTGGATTATTCCAGAACTGCATAAACAAATTATTGCTGTCATTTCTGATTTTATTAGCCTGGCCATGTAATAGGTCGAGTGTTAAGGCCATCAGGTCTGCAGGATTTGCCGGTGCCCTATTCTGTAAAGTATTAATTACATCTGTCAACGCTGGTTTAATAAATTCAGCCTCGTTAATTCTTTTTCTTAATTCGTAAAGCTTATCTTTTAAGGTTGTATGCCACTGGCCTAATTCGGGATTTTCTATTAGTTTTTCAAACTCAAAAATAGCCGACCTTTCTGTCGTTTCTGCCATTTTAGAAATTAAAACCCCTACCACATCGGCGGTGTTCATCTCTCTTGTTACCCTTCCACTTTTTAGAGAATATGGACTAACATGGACACCTAAATTTCTCACCAACATAGCCAATGAAGAGCTCGTCAAATTAAATTCAGGCATCCATTGATCCATCCTGTCACTAAAAAAACCAGCAATCGTCAGAACTCGTTTTGAGGATTTTCTAATAAAGTCATTAACTATATTTTCATATTGAGAAGCATCAAGTATCAAGGCAATAGCCAACCACATTATTCGCTGCGTATCATCCAGGCTTTTCCTGTTTAATTTTTTCCTGACCAGATCATACAACTCATCTGAATCAGAAAAGCGCAGAGCAGCTTTTAGAAAGTATTCAAGATCAGAGGATTGTTCAACAGATGAACGTAACGGAAATTTATTAAGAATTTTAATAACCGCTAGTTTTGCAATAATCTTCCACTCATCGATGTAAGCACAGGCATAACTTCCAAATATATGATGTTGCTTCGTTTTCAGCACTTGCGTAGCGTATTGGATATAGGTTTTCGCAACGATATCTGGCTTCTTATTAAACAGGTAATACAACCAATCATCAGACCCTGAAGCATGTACTAAATAGAAAGTAATCGCTGTCTCAATCTGAGAATCTGATAAGTCTTGCCGTTTCAGCTGATTAGTATTGAAAAGATAATCCATTCCTGCCAGAACTGGAAACTCAAGATAAAAGCTACGATTTTCCTTTTTTAAACCTAATATTTCTTTCGCAGTTGGAAGGTCTTTTCTATGTAAAACTTCACTAAATCCTTTTAAGACAAGGCCAACCATATATGAGTGTTTCTCTGTAAACAGATTTGATAGCCTCTCCTCAGGAGTTTCACCCGGTGCATCATGCAGATAGCCAAAGTAAGCCATGCCTAAATCATTAAAAGTACCTGGATAAGCCTGTCCTTTCTCTATTTCCTTTTTATTTTCTATTAAAAAC
>ERZ890953.801-NODE-801-length-17077-cov-5.181706_pt1 | contig 17077 bp, 6 predicted proteins | sample MGYA00521264_ERZ890953 | MGnify/ENA primary metagenome ERZ890953 (study PRJEB32303, sample SAMEA104408629) | aquatic metagenome | biome: Brackish water; feature: Chemocline; material: water | place: Baltic Sea | collected 2014-10-26T21:54:00 | depth 200 m ...
CGGCCAGGGTGTTGGTGAAGGCCAGGATGAGCATGGCGATGCGCACGAAGGCGCCGTAAGGCTCGACGCGGGTGACACTTCCGGTAACCGAGCTGCCTTCCGGGAAGCGGACGATGACGTCGTTCCAAGGGTCGTCGCCAGCCTCACGCAGTGAGAGCGCCAGCTTGTCCGTTTGCTGGTCAAAGGTGAGGACTTTGACTGTGATTTTCTGACCTTCGGTGAGGTAATCGGCCGGATTTTCGACGCGGTCCCAGGAGATTTCGGAGACGTGGACCAGGCCATCGAGGCCGCCGATGCCGACGAAAGCGCCGTAGGGCATGACCTTCTTGACGATTCCCTCGAGCATTACGCCTGGTTTCAGCTTGTCCCGGGTCTGGCGGGCCATGGCCTTCTGTTCTTCTTCGAGAAGGACTCGGCGGGAGACGACGATATTGCGGCCGTCGTCGCCGTATTCGATGATGCGGAAGTCATAGGACTGGCCGACATATGGTTCGCCCTCTTCGACGAACTTCGTGTCGATCTGGGAGATGGGACAGAAGGCCTTGTGTCCGGAACCGATGGCGATGCCGAAGCCGCCCTTTCGTACCTCATCGACTGTTCCCTCAACCGGGATGCGGTTCTCGTAGGCATCTTGGAGCACTTCATCTGATTGGGATGACTTGCGTAAGGAGCGAGAGAGTCGGATGCCGCCCCGTAGCGTGAGCACGGTGGCTTCGACGTTATCGCCGACCTTGACCGATGGTTCCTCTTCACCGTCAACCATGAACTCATCAAGGCCGAGCATGCCCTCGCTCTTGCAGCCGATATCGATGAATACCCATTCTTTGCCGACGGAGACGACCTCTCCGGAGACGATCTCTCCGGGCTGCACGGTTTCCGGCTCCAGGCTTCCGGCGAGCATCTTCTCGAATTCCTGGGGGCTGATGTCACCGGTCTCCCGGTCTTCTTCTGGGCGAATTACCTTGACCATGATGGCGCTCCTCTTCTTGCTGCGCAAGTAGGGCTCGTATAGTACAGGTGGCTGGCAGTTGGCAACAACAAAGTGCCGTTTCGCCAACGGCTGCGCACATCTGGGTGCGTGAGAATTTATTCCCTATTTTTTCCTTGCGCGGGGGAAACCTTGTATGCACACTGTACGGGATTTCCGGGGAGGTGTGCGCGCTGCGCACAGGCCGGAACGTGGATTTTCATGCGGCGACAGCAGTATTGGTCGGATGGAGGAGCAATTGAGACGGGTCATTCTTTGCGTCACGTCGTGGATGGTCCTGTGGGCTGCGTTTCCTGCGCAGGCCCTGGAGCGGGACATTGAAACTGCGCCGCCTGCCATTACGGAGGAGGAGCGGATCATTGAGGAGTCCAAGGCGGGGACCCAACCGTTCCCGTTGGGTGCCTCGGTATCGCTGACTCAGGCACTGGGCGGTGGTACTTTTGTTGAGGATCCTCACGTGCGACGGGCTTCTTACGACGTCAGTCTGGGGTTGTCGCCTTACTGGCGTATCACGCCGCTCATGCAGTTGTCTGCCAGCATTTCGGTTTCTCAGTCGCTGGTGGAGAACTTCGACAGTGCGGTGACGAGCAAGAACCGGACGCTGCTGTCGGACACCTCGCTGGCGCTCAATCACATGCGGCTGTTCAAGATACCAGGTGTTGGCGTCAGCGTTCGGGGCGGTGTCAGCCTGACCTTCCCCACGAGCATCCAGAGTCAGTATCGGTCCCAGTACTTCTCGTCTCGGGCCAACCTCTCGCTCTCGAAGGTCATCGGGCCGGTTTATCTGGCCTACGGCGTCTCTTTTTCCAAGAACTTCAATCGTTACACTTCCCCGGTCATTGACAAGTCCGAGGTTGGGGATCACGTGGTGCTGGCCCATTTCGATGGCAACGAGCAGTTGACCACCGATCTGGTGGCCACGGGCGGTAACAACACCAGCTTCGGGGTGGGCAATCAGTTCCTGGTCAGTTGGAATATCACTGACCAGATCTCGTTGGCGGCGATGTACGGCTTCAATCATGCATGGACCTACAACACCTACGAAGACGATGATCTGGCCGGTGCGTATGCCGATGCCGGACGTGGGATGCGGGAGTCCCAGATGGGATTGCTCGATATCTCCTACCAGGTCAACGATCACCTCACGCTGTCGCTGGGGACCCAGACCATGGTGGCCCCGAAGTCGGCCAACAATGAAGATTTCATCTTCCCCTTCCTCAACTTCTCCAACAACCACCGCAACAACTCCTCGGTCTATTTGAGCGTTGGCGGGCGGTACTAGGCGGGGGAAATAGAATGATCATGCACGCACGAAGAGATGTTGAAAATCGAATTGGGAATATAACGGAGGGAGTCCTGATGAAGCATGGGATAATTCGCAGGGGATGGGGATTGCTGCTGGCGGTCCTGATGTTGGCGACCCTGTCTTGCGCCACCGAGGTGGGGGACATCGATCGCACCAAGCCGGACAAGCTGCGCAAGGCCGATTTCATGGGCATTTGGTATTACGCCACAACCGTCACCGAAGCGCCAGTTCCCTCGCCGTTGACTTTTGACGGGGAGATGGCCTACTTCCCCGGACCGACGAAGATCATCTTCGACATCCAGGAGGACTTCCTCGTTGTCTATCCCACCGTCGAGCTCTATGTGCATGGCTCCGAGGAGGGCTGGCATACCAAGAAGATCCGCAACTACTGGGAAGAGGGCAAAGCCGGCGAGTTTGTTGAGATGTATGTCGGCCAACCAGTAGCGGCATTCAAGATCAAATCCCACTTCGACGTTATTCGCCAGTACAACGCTCAGACCGGCGACCAGAGTAACATCATCGTCGAGAACACCACGGACAAGAAGTGGTTTGAGCGGGAGTATGTGCGGGTGGACTGGTCCTCCAACGTTATCAAGGACCTGATGTTCATCGCTGGCTCGACCTCCTCCTCGGTAGACTACTACGTCCAGGAGTACGAAGAGGACAATCCTGATGCTTTTGAGCGTACGGAGGACTCTATCAACTTCGTGACCAAACTGTACGTCGAGCCGAGTTCACCGGATTCGTGCAGCATCTACATGGTGGCTCCGTCCGACTGTGCGGGTGTAGTGGTGAAGCTGCGCCACTCCTTCATGAAGGTGGATCCCAACAACGATTATGTTCCCTTGTTCTACGACCAGGCCACCTGGATGTCCGAGTTCGGCTACTTCCTTACCGAGCGCTACGGATATGACGAAGATCATGGGCTCAACTACGCGGCCAAGATCTATCTCATCCAGCGCTGGAACCTGTGGACCAACTCTCGCACCAACGTTGACCTGCTGGACGAGAATGGGGCCCAGTACACCTGCTCCGAAGATAACGACTGCGAAGGCCTCCACGATGGGCAGACCCATTGCTGGCTGGACGAAGGCTGGTTCTCCAAGGGACATTGCGTAACCTGGGACCCGACCCCTGTCCATGAACGTGGCGTGAAGCCGGTGAAATACTGGATCTCCCCAAATTGGCCCGACATCGTGAAGATCTCCTGCTACGAGACCGCTGAGTCTTGGAATGCACCATTCCAGGATACCGTTGCCTGGGCGCAGCTGTGGAGTGAAAAGGGTCTCATGAACACGAAGTACTGTGAGACCAACGAGGACTGCATGCCCGCCGGGGCGCTCCTTGACAAGTTCTTCGATGACCAGCGGCCGCGCTACTGCGATCCGGCCACGGAAGCCGAGGAGAAGGCCTGCCAGTTTGGTTTCACCGGAGTTGCGGGCAAGGAATTCCACAAGTGCGGCTCCAACCAGGAGTGTGTACGTCCCCTTCTGTGCAACAAGACCCATCCTTGTGACTACGGGCAAATGTGCTTCAACGATTTCTGCCACGAGTGCACGGTTGAAGGGGGCGAATGCGATCCCCAGGTGGCGGCGGAATGGGCCAAAATCGAAGAGACCATCACCAACCGCGGCGCTTTTGCGCTGTACTATCTGCCCGACCCCGGTGCGGGTCAGGGCAAGACCACTTTCCTGCGGGGCGTGGATGACGACTATGTCTTCACCGGTTCCGGAGACGTCCGCATCAACTTTGCGCACCTCAATCCCTTTGTGGGCAAGGTCAAACTCATCGCCAACAACGAGTCGGTCTGCACCAACGTAGATGGCTCGGACATGGTCTTCTCGTATGTCGGTGCCGAGCTCTTCCGGACTCCGGGTTGCACGGTGACGTTGCCCCTGGACCCCGACAACAAGCCCATGGATGTGACCTGGAACTTCACCCTCATCGACGTTGACTCCAAGCAGGCCGTGGGGGTCTTCAATTTCGTGCATCTGAGCGGACAGACGAGCCACACTCTGGCGCTGGTCGGTGACGACAAGAAGGCGACCCTCCTGCACAACGAAGCGCCGCAGGAGGAACTACAGTACCGCGGCATGCGTTTTGTGCATGGCGTTCCCGGTGGTGGTGCCCTGGACTTCTCCGTGGGCGGAGCTCTGACTGCCCGCAATGTCACCTTTGGGAAGTCCACGCCATACGGTCACCTCGCCAAGGATGGTTCCCGCGTTGTGGTGATGCCGGCTGGCAATGCTGGCAATATTACCTGCTATCAGCACAAGGGTGTTGGCCAGTGCACGGGCTGGGCCCCGGAGTTGACAGCCGCTGACATGGCCAGAGTGGAAGAGATCAAGAGTTCTCTGCCTGACATGTTCCTCGCCTGCGACAACATCTACACCGGTGACCTCTGCACCGATGAGGAGCGGGGCGACAAGTCCCTCCTCAACGACTGCCGTTACTGGTATCAGGACGATGCTGAAGAGTGGCACAACCCGTGCGGTGAGGTGGAAGGTGCGGCCAACCTGAAGAAGCACGGTGATATCCGCTATTCTTCCATGTACTGGATCTCCGAGGACCAGTCCAGCTCACCGCTGGGCTATGGCCCCAACGCTTCGGACCCGGATACCGGTGAGGTCTACTTCGGTATCGCCAATATCTATGGCGCCCCGATGATCGGCTATGGCAATTACGGTAAGGACCTGCTGGATCTCTCCGTGGGCAAGCTCGACAAGGTCGATGTCATGACCGGTAAGTACATTCGCGACTACCTGGACAACAAGAAGGCGGAAGCGGAACGGACGGGCAGTCTCTATGCGCCGTTGCCGGACAACAGCCGGCTGGAGCGCATCAAGCAGGTAGTCAAGCCCCTCGCTCGTTTCTGGTTCACGCCGGAAGAAGAAGATAACTTGCGGCAGCTTCTCTCCAACGAAAGCCTCGTGCGCAAGATTCTTGATCCCAAGGAAGCTCGTGAGCACCTGACCAAGTCTATGTCCCCCAGCATGGGACAGGAGCAACTCTCCGAGCGGTTTGGCCGGGTCAAGGGAACATGGATCGAAGACCTGCTCATCAACGAAGAGGTCAAGTTGCTGGCCAACGGCAGCCTGGGTGGTGCCGATGCGCTCTCTCCGGAGCAGATGGCATCCATCTCGCCCTTGAGTTGGATGTCTGACGCCGCGGTTAAGAAGGATCAGGCGCGCCTCGCGAAACTGGCCGAGCATAACTACTACGCCGCCGACATGAACGAACCCAACGTCTACGCTACGGCCATCCGGGTCGAGGCCTGGTGCAAAGTGCCGGCCAACCTCAAGGTTTACGGCTGGGACAAGTATGACTTCACCGAGGACGAGTGCCAGATCTGGTACATGACCAAGATGATGCTGGATGGCGTCCTCGAGCACGAAGTGGGCCACACTGTTGGGCTGCGACACAACTTCTCGGCCTCCAAGGATATCTTCAACTATCAAGACGAGTACTACGATATTCGGGAAGAAGAATACCGCGTCTGCCGCATGGAGACGGAATGGGGTTGCCCCCACGGTGACACCTGCCGGATTCGTTGCGAGAAGGATGCGGACTGCATGCCGGGCACTACTTGCATGGAGCGTGAAGTCGATCTTGAAGGCGGCACCCTCGAGACGGTCCAGGTGTGTGTTGATGAGCACCTGGAAGTCAAGGGCTGGTGCTGGGGTAATCGCGACCACGTAACCGACTGCCAGGCTGATGGCGACTGCGCGGCTGTGGCCGCCGATGCCCGCTGCCGCAAGATGCCTGCTGAGCGTTGGGGCATTTGCCAGGTCAAGGCAACTCCGAACAACGGCATTTGCCCCACCGGCACAATTCCGGTTGGTGGTCAGTGTCTGACGGAGGATTCCTGCCTGACTTCGGTGGGCCGATGCACTCTGGACGGGTCCAAGGCCTGTGCGGAAGATGGCGACTGCAATTCCGTCTGGATAGACTCCCGGGAGACCGTCTTTGAAGCGGTCAAGGCTTTTGCGCCCCGGATCAGGCAGACTCAGGCTGAAATCGAAGGTGGCCGCTCCGAGTACATGTACTCATCCATCATGGACTATGGCGGCACGGTGAACTTCGACTTGAACGGCATCGGCAAGTACGACCATGCCGCGATTCGCTTCGGTTATGGCGAGTTGGTGGATGTTTACACGGATACCGACCGCATTCGCGCCGAGATGGCCGAGGTTCCCGACGTCTGGGGCGGGTCGAAGTATGGCTGGTTGTCCGGTATCTTCATGGATACCTCCTTCTATAACGACTTCTACTGGTTCTCGCCCTTCTACTTCCTCACTGACTTCGTCGGGCTCAAGGAGAATCAGGACCGCATGTTTGTTCCCTACCGTCAGGCCTTGGGCGAGTACACCATGCTCAACAGTGACGACCGCGGGCTCTGGGACAATACCTACCACCGGGTCTCCTATGAGATGCGTACCGATATGTGGCGGGGCTCCCTTGAGACCTACGTCTGGGACCTTGGCGCCGATCTCGGTGAGATTCTTGACCACTCCGTCAATAAGATCCAGGAGTACTACATCTTCGACGCCTTCAAGCGGGAGCGCTGGGCCGCCTATCGTGGTGCCAATCCGCTGGGCTACTACAACCGCATCAAGGGCCGCTGGCTTCCGCCCTTTGAAGATGCCGGTCGTTTCCACGCCATGTTCTGGCAGAGCTGGCGGGGCTACGAAGACTCCCTGCGGCCCTTCATGTTTGCTTCGGACCACTTCCTCGGACGTTGGAAGATGTATTCGGAATATGGCATACGGGCTCTTGCCAACATGATGTTTTCGCCGGCACCGGGCTCGTACAAGCTCATGGACGAGGGCCTGCCGACGGAGCGTTTCGTCAACGTCAGCTTTGATGCCGGCCAGGCCGGTAGCGAACTTGATGTGGCGGTCGGCCCGGGTAAATTCCCCTACACGACTTTCTACGATCAGGCTGGCTACTACTACTTTGACCATGCCGCCTTCATCGGTTCGTTCTGGGAGAAGCTGGCGGCTTCCTCCACGCTGACCTACGCCCTGGGCTATTTCATTGGCGACTACCTCGGCGAGCAGGTGGATGTGGGTGTTGGCTCCTCGGTGGGCTTCAACAGCATCTACTACACTGAGATCACCAACATGATGGCCGGCTTCCTCACCGACCGCCGGGAGCATTTCGCCCCCTACGTGGAGAATGGCAAGCTCTACTTCTACGATCCAATCTATCCCAATGAGGGAGCAGGCATGACGCGGCTGGAGACCAGCCTCGAGTCAACCTCCATGAAGGCCTACCACGGGCTCTTCGGATTTGCTTTCATTCCATCTGGTTTTGACAACGGTTTCGTGGAAACCCTGCGTCTCTGCCTGAAGGGCAACGGCAGTTGTTTCGCGGTGGATGATCCGGATCCCAACAACCCCTACGCCATTGAGACCATGGAGTACACTGACCCCTGGACCAAGAAGACCTACGTGGCTCGTACCACGAACTACGATAACCAGCGGATCAACGCCAGCTACGACCTGCTCATCAAGGCCAATGAGTTGAAGGCTGAGTGGGCAGCCATTGATGCCGATTCATCTGATGAAGATGCGCTGGCCAAGGAAGCGCTGGGTAAGCGCCTGTCCGAAACTCGTGAAACCCTCGACCTGCTGCTCTCGTTCACGGAGCTGTACGGCGCGATGGACTACTAGGGAGGGGGGAAATGAAGACAATGGAGAAAGCCATGAGCCTTTTCAAGAATCTGGTGTTTGCACTGGTTGCCGTCCCTCTGCTCATCGGGGGATGTGCCCAGGATGTCGGTGAGATCGACCGAACCCAGCTCGATATTTTCAACAAGAAGGACCTGGAAGGCGAGTGGTACATGCGCATGACGACCACTGACGCGCCCTATTCCTCGTTCTTCACCTTCATGGGTGATACCGGTAAAACGGAGCGAGGGGTTTTCGAGGTTACCGAGAGCCACCTGATCTTCTACCGGACCTATGAATTCACCGCCAATTCGCAGCTCATCGGCCTCAAGTCTGATACCGACCAACCCTATCTGGTGTGGTTGGCAGGCGATGATGCAGAGTTTACGCCCAACCCCTACCAGGCGCGGGACCGCAAGTTTGCGGAAGGCAAGACGCTGGCCGGATTGGATGGCTCAGCGACCATCGCCTGCGATGGTGAGAAGGGCAAGGCTGACGGCGGCGGCATGCATGAGTTCTGTCGTGAGCAGACCGGGAACAACTATGGTTATTGCGGTCACGAAAGCGGCACCCTGCTGGCCGACCGTACCCACGCAGGAGCCGTTTGCGTAGAGCCGACCCGTTATGTCTTCACCGGTGCCCCGCTGGCGGCCTATCCCATTGAGGACCACCTCGATGTCACGTACAGCTACAACCCGACCACGGGCGAGAAGACCAACGTCCTCGAGGAGAACACCTCGGACCTCTTCTGGTACGAGCGCGAGTATATCCGCGTGGACTGGGGCACCAACGACGTTACGAACTACGAGTTCACTCTAACGGGTCTGCTCCGGAACTACTTCGAAGGCGACATCACGGTATCGGACATCTATGTCACGAACTTTGAAGGTGACGCAGCTCCCGAAGAAGACCAGTTCCGCATCTTCCGCAATGAAGATGGTGTTCCCGAGTACATGGATTATGTAACCCGGTACATTCTTCAGGCTCCGAAGGTCTACTACGTCTACTGGGATTCTGATGTGCCTATGTGCGTCTTCTACCCGCACTACGTTGGCGGCGTCTTCGAGTGCAGTTCCGAAGAGGTAAAGGCGCGCACTTCGTATATGAAGGTCAACCAGGAAGACGATTACCGTCCCTGGCAGTATGACGACCAGATCATGGACAAGTTCGGCTACTTCCGGGCCGAGCGTCAGGTCTACGACGAGCTTTACTACGGTACTTACCAGGGTGTGCAGCGCCATGTGGCGCGTTTTGACATCTGGGATTCCCATGCCTTGAATGCAGATGGCACCATGGACTACGCTGCCGCCAACCCCGTCCCCATTGTCTACTATCTCTCGGAGGAATTCCCCCGTGATCTGGTGCCGGCGGCTAACGAGCTGGCGCGGGAGTGGGCCAAGCCCTTTGACGAAGTTGTTGCTTTCCACAAGGGAGTTGATGCGGTTCCTCAGGGTGGCATGTTCGTCCTCTGCGAGAACAACAACAGCGAAGCTCAGGCTGCGCTCGCCGCAGGCCAGGCCGTTGCCGCCTTTGACCACCCCGCCTGCGCCGACATGGACTATGTCAAGCGCATGGGTGATCTGCGGTACAGCTACCTCTCGGCGGTCAATCCGCCGTCGGCCAATGGGTTGCTGGGGTACGGTCCGCCGTCCATGGACCCGCTCACCGGCAAGATCCTCTCTTCCTCTGCCTATGTCTACATCCCCAACTTGCACCTGATGGTGAACCGGGCTGCGGACATGGTTCAATTGATGACCGGGTACCTCGACTACAAAGCCCTGGTTTCGGGCACCGACATCAATCAGGAGTACGTGACCAAGCGTTTGGCCATTGGTGCCAATCCGCCGCCCAGCACCATTGCCGGGGCTCAAGATCTGGCCAGCAACCTCATCAGCGACAATGTGCAGATGCGGGTCAAGAACTTTGGCTTTGAGAAGTCGGATATGGACTGGGCGCACATGCGCATGTCCATCATCAAGGGCAATCCTGAGTTGGACAAATCGATGATCTTCGAGACCTTCCGGCGGATGATGCGTGACCCCGCTATGTTGCTCGAAGGTGGTGGTCCGCTGACGGATCAGCAGTACGAGCGTATGGCACTGCGCAATTGGGCCAACCACCGTGGTTTCGCTCGGGATCGCAACCTGCAGATGGAGTATGCCAAGCGCAACATGTACCGCGCCGAGTTTGCCGACGGTGCCATGATCTCCCTGGCCAAGGAGTGGAAGAACCGCTACAGCAGTGAAATCTGCAATGCGGTAACGACAGCCATGGGTGAAGGCGAAGAATTCTCCTTCAAGCTGGATGACTTTGGCATCGTCAAGGAGCCCTGCAAAGAGAAGCAGGCCGGACAACTCCTTGCTGAAGAAGAGGCCCCGACGCTCTATCTCCTGAAAGAAGAGTACGACCCCAATCGGCCGGCCGCAGGCGATACCTGCATGTACGTCGACCAGGCTGGTTACGATCCCGGCTATTACTGGGTCAACACCTGTACTGTTCAGAAGCTGGGCTGGCAGATTTCCCATGCCATCCAGTTCACTGAGAACCGCGATGAAATGGAGCACTGGGTGCCGTCACCTTGGCTCGGGGATACCACCGATCCGAAGGTGGCCCAGTCACAGAAGTTCGTGCGCGGAATCGGTGAAGCGCTGCGGGAGGAGATGGTCCAGGAGTTCAAGGAAGCACAGTTCCTCTCCATCGCGCTCCACGAAGTGGGCCATACCGTTGGTCTGCGCCACAACTTTGAGGGTTCCAGCGATGCCATGAACTTCCAGAAGAAATTCTGGGATCTCAAGGTGGCCAAGGCCGCCGACGGGGAGACTTACGTACCCGTGGACCTCTGGTCCCAGGAAACTGACTATCAGAAGCTGTTGGGCCTGCGTGGTTACCAGTACTCCTCGATCATGGACTATGGTGCCAAGATCAACAGCCAGTGGCAGGGCCTGGGTCTCTACGATATCGCCGCGGTGAAGTTCGGGTATGGCGGAATCATCGAGGTCTTCGACGCATCTCAACAGGTCATTACCAACATTAACAAGGTCTGGCTGAAATACACAGTCGACCCGGAAGATGACGGCGGCACTCTTTCGCCAGCTCCCGTACGCACCGACTCGGACCGCCTGGAAACGCTCTTCAAGCGGGTTCACTACACCCAGATACCCAACGTTTTGGAGGGTGTGGACAAGATCTACGCACGCAAGGATGTGCTCTTTGATGATCTGCGTGGCGACAAGTGTACTGCTGATGCCGATTGCGCCGGTGGCGGCGGTTGCCCCAGTTGCACCGAGTGTCGTTCGCAAACCGGTGCGATGTACTGCTCGCCGCCCACCATGCTGGAAGTTCCGTACCGCTTCTGCTCGGACGAATATGCCGCGCGGACGCCGACTTGTGACGTCTGGGACGAAGGTGCTGATGCTTTCGAGATCGTCCGTAACAGCGTGGATGACTACTGGTGGTACTGGCCCTTCTGGGGTCGGTGGCGAGGCAGTGTCCTCTTCAGTGACCGCAACTACTCTAACCGGATTTTCTGGGCTTTCAGCCGCCTCAAGAGGCAGTTCCAGTGGTGGGGCATCGAGTATGCCCGCTTCAACAGCGGCGACTGGTGGGAGAAGCAATTCGGCATGCCTTGGGAAGAGGACATCAACGGCGGTCTCTCGGGCGCCATGGCCTCGGCTGAGGCGTTCAATACGCTGATCAATGTCTTCGCAATTCCCAGCAGCTCTGGCTCAGTGGAGTACGAGGCCGTCTACGGGTACAATAACAAGACCGACCAGTACGAGATCTCGACGGCCTACAATTATGATGATCTTTCCAACCGCTTTGTGTTGGAAGAGGACTACGGGAAGTTCTCGGCCCGTCCAATGTATCCCAGCTGGGCCATCATTGGCGAGGATGTCTTCCCCATCTCCGGCGGTGCGGTCTTCGACCGACTGGCAGCATTCCAGGCCTTGACCGACCCGACCACCGACTTCCTCAACATTGAAGAGAGCTCGGATTCTCGCAAGTACCTCATCAGCTTCTTCACCTTCTTCCCGGACAAAATGATTACCCTCCTGGGCGGACTGACGACACACCGGTCAGAGAACTATGCAGCCTGTGTGGTCGAGGATGATGACGGCAAGCCGCACCACCTGCGCTTACGGAATGTCCGCAATGCGGATGACCCCGACTTCTGCAAAGATGGCCAGTATCTCTTCCCCGAGGAAGTCGACTATGACTTCGTGACCACCTGGTATAGAATCCCCATGCTGGCTGCCTACTTTGGCATGTCCCTCATGATCAATGACTATGACCGGCGGTTCATGGATGCTACCCGCATCTTCCTTAAGGGCCACGAGTCTGAAATTGAGTTGCCAGAAGATGCCGAGGTGGCCGAGTTCACCGATCCCATGACCGGCAAGACCTTTGTCGCCTTCAAGGTCGGGGAAGAGTCCCAGCACGACATTGCCTACCATCTGGTGCAGAAGGCTAACGAAGAGTTGGCCAAGATTGGGAGCATCGAGGAATTGCAGATCAGCTACGAAGACGGTGCCGGTGAGCTGCAGCGGATCGTCGGTCTGCTCGAACTCATTATGGGTCTGCACAGCGAGTATGACTACTCTTCGTACGGCTCCCTGCTCTTCTCTGATAGTCCCGAGGGCTAGGCCACATCCCGGTTGCACTTTCTAATTCACACTCTATACTCTCGTTTCCAGTAAACTTCGCCGTGAGGTATTCAACCCATGAGAGTCTCCCGTTACCACATGCCGACCTTGAAAGAGGCGCCCAAGGACGCTGAGCTGGCGAGCCATTCCTACCTCATTCGTGGGGGTTTCATTCGGCAGCTCGCCGCGGGCATCTATGATTTTCTGCCCCTGGGCGTCAAGGTGTTGCACAAGGTGCAGCAGATTATCCGTGAAGAAATGAACCGTTACGGCGGCATCGAAGTGCTGTTGCCGGCGGTGCAGCCCTCTGAGTTGTGGAAGGAATCCGGTCGCTGGGGGTACTACGGTCCTGAGCTGTTGCGGCTGCGGGACCGCCACGACCGTGAGTTCTGTGTTGGACCGACCCACGAGGAGGTCATTACTGATCTGGTTCGGCGGGATGTCCGTTCGTATCGTGACCTGCCTATCAATCTCTATCAGATTCAGGCGAAGTTCCGGGACGAGATCAAGCCGCGTGGTGGGCTCTTGCGCGGGCGTGAGTTCATCATGAAGGATGCCTACTCCTTTGACGTGGATGAGGCTGCCGCCAAAGAGAACTATCAGCTTATGTACAAGGCCTATACGGCGATCTTCGGTCGCTGTGGTCTCGATTTCAGAGTGGTGGAGGCGGATACTGGAAACATCGGCGGTTCCATGTCGCATGAGTTCCAGGTGGTGGCGGAAACCGGGGAAGACTACGTTCTGAATTGCCCGGCGTGTGATTTCACCGTCAATCAGGAACTTGCTCCTATTCCGGAGCCGATGGCAGCAACGTTGCCCGTGCCGCTGGCACTGGCGGAGGTGCCCACTCCGGATCAGAAGAGCGTTGAAGAGGTGGCCGCCTTCTTGCAGGTTGAAACCAACCAGGTGGTCAAGACTCTAATCTGCCTGGTGGACGATGAACCTGTTGCCGTGCTGCTGCGAGGCGACCACGAACTATCTGACGTGAAGCTGCGCCGGGCCCTTGGTGCGGACCAGGTATCACTTGCGGATGATGCCACCGTGGAGCGTGTCTCCGGGGCCGTGGTCGGTTTTGCCGGTCCGGTGGGATTGGCCGAAAAGATCCCGATTTTGGCAGACCTCGGGGTGCAGGGTTTGGGCAACGTGGTGGTGGGGGCCAACAGGGATGCCCATCACCTGACCAATGCCAATCAGGGCCGCGATTTCAAGGTGGACCGGTTTATCGATGTGCGTACCGCGGTTGATGGCGATCACTGCCCCAACTGTGCGGATGGGAAGTACTCGCTCTTCCGTGGCATCGAGGTTGGGCACATCTTCTATCTGGGGACCAAGTACTCCGAGGCCATGTCCTGTACCGTACTCGGTGAGAATGGCAAACCGCAACCAGTGGTGATGGGCTGCTATGGCATCGGTGTTACGCGCATTATCTCGGCGGCCATTGAGCAGAACCATGATGACCGGGGGATCTGCTGGCCGGTGCCTTTGGCTCCCTTTGAGGTGGCGGTGCTGGCTCTGCAGATGAAGGATGAGGCGGTGGTTGAGGCCAGCGAGTCTTTCTATGCGGAGTTGCAGGCCAGGGGAATCGACGTGCTCTTTGACGATCGTCCGCAGCGGCCGGGGTTCAAATTCGCGGATGCCGAGTTGATTGGTTTTCCTTACCAGATCGTGGTTGGTTCCCGAGGTCTGGCAGAGGGGCAGATCGAAGTGAAGTGCCGGCGCACCGGGGAGAAGCTGGATCTGCCAGTTGCGGAGGTAGTGGATTATGTGGCTCGCCAGATCGAGCAGGAGCGCAAGGGTCTGGCGTGAGCGCAGAAGAACCACTCTTCGCCCATGGCATCGCCCATGTTGGCGATCTCATTGACTGTGCCCCGAAATTGATTCGTGAGATTCTTGTGGAGGGTAGCGACGGTCGCCTGGGGAAGTTGGCCGGGGCTGCTCAGCGGGCGGGGATTGCCTGTCGTCAGGTTGGTCGCACCGAGTTGGTGCGTCATGGCGGCCGGGAGGCGCGTGCTGCGCTGGCCATGCTGGAGCCATATCCCTATGTTGAGTTGGACGATCTGCTGGCAGACCTGCCTCAGACCGCGTTGCTAGTTGCCCTGGATGGGGTCACCGACCCGGGTAACCTGGGGGCCATTGCCCGTTCGGCGGTCTTCTTCGGTGCTGCTGGGTTGATCTTGCCAGAGCGTAACAGTGCGCCGGTTTCATCGACGGTGGTGCGCCGCTCGGCGGGGGCGGTAATGCAGCTGCCGGTGGCCCGGGTGACCAACCTCGTCCGTTCGCTGCGGCGGTTGCAGGAGGCGGGTTTCTGGGTCTACGGCACGAGTCCAGCGGGTTCTTCGAAGCTGTCCGAGGAAGTGTTTGCGCCGCGCTCTTGCCTGGTGCTGGGTAGCGAAGGTAGTGGCATGCGACCTCTGGTAGCGAGGTCGTGTGACAGCCAAATCGGCTTGACGGGAGGATTTGAATCATTGAATGTGGCTGGCTTTGCGGCGGTTCTGTTTTACCAGTGGGCCGACAAAAAAAACCTTGACAACCCCAGGGTTGGACGGTAGAACCGCACGGCCTGCAAAGAGTCCTCCTTCTCGGGCACTTGAAATGATGCTGGCGTAGCTCAATCGGTAGAGCAGCTGATTTGTAATCAGCAGGTTCGGGGTTCAAGTCCCCTCGCCAGCTCCGGTGGGCTTGTTCTTTGGCAAGTTTGCAGTACCAGTGGCGGGGTTCCCGAGCGGTCAAAGGGGGCAGACTGTAAATCTGTTGGCGTCAGCCTACGGTGGTTCGAGCCCACCCCCCGCCACCCTGTTGCGTTCTTTGGCTGCGGGAGTAGCTCAGTTGGTAGAGCATCAGCCTTCCAAGCTGAGGGCCGCCGGTTCGAACCCGGTCTCCCGCTCCTGGTTAGTTGAAGTTGGCAGCACACTTTGTTTTTGGGCCTACGTAGCTCAGTAGGTAGAGCACGTCCTTGGTAAGGACGAGGTCATCGGTTCAAGACCGATCGTAGGCTCCGAATTGGATTTTTTGAACGAGGTTTCCTAAGCGCGGTTCATCAAGGAGGAACATCATGGCGAAGGAAAAATTTAAAAGAACAAAACCCCACGTCAATGTTGGCACAATCGGCCACGTTGACCATGGCAAAACGACCCTGACCTCCGCAATTACGATGTTTGCGTCGAAGAAGGGCTGGGCTGAATTCATCAGCTACGACGAAGTTGCGAAGGCCTCGGCTGCGCACGGCCGTCGTGACGAGACGAAGATTTTGACGATTGCTACTTCCCACGTGGAGTACCAGTCGGCGAATCGGCATTACGCCCACGTTGACTGCCCGGGCCACGCCGACTTCATTAAGAACATGATTACCGGTGCGGCGCAGATGGACGGCGCGATTCTGGTGGTTGGTGCCGATGATGGTCCTATGCCTCAGACTCGTGAGCACATCCTCCTGGCTCGCCAGGTGAACGTGCCGGCAGTGGTTGTCTTCTTGAACAAAATCGACTTGCTCGATGATCCGGAGCTCCTGGAGTTGGTGGAGATGGAAGTCCGCGAGTTGCTCGACAAATACGAATTCCCCGGCGACGAGATTCCCGTCATCAAGGGTTCTGCGTATAAGTCGTTGCAGACGGACACGGCCGACGACCCTGACAATCAGGGCATTATTGATCTGCTTGAGGCCTTGGATACGTACATTCCTGAGCCCATGCGTGAGACTGAGAAGCCCTTCCTGATGCCGGTTGAAGATGTCTTCTCGATTAAGGGTCGTGGCACCGTTTGTACTGGCCGTATCGAGCGTGGCATGATCAAGACTGGCGAGGAAATCGAGATCGTCGGGATGCGCAAGGAAGTCCGCAAGACCACCTGCACCGGCGTCGAGATGTTCCGTAAGACGTTGGACTCGGGCATCGCTGGCGACAACGTCGGCCTTTTGCTCCGTGGCGTGGACAAGCGGGAAATTGACCGTGGCATGGTTTGCGCCAAGCCGGGTTCGATTACTCCTCACCGCAAGTTCAAGGCAGAAGTCTACGTATTGAAGAAGGAAGAGGGTGGTCGTCACACCGCGTTCCGTTCCGGTTACCGTCCGCAGTTCTTCATGAAGACCATGGACATCACCGGTTCGATTTCGTTGGAAGGCGATCGTCAGATGGTTATGCCGGGCGACCACGCCAACTTCAACGTGGAACTGATTTACCCGGTTGCCATGGAGAAGCTCGCACGGTTTGCCGTTCGTGAAGGCGGCCGGACCGTCGGCGCTGGCGTTATTACCGACATTATCGAATAACGCGGCGTCAATGCCTTACCGGGCGGGGTTACCTAAGGGTTGCCTGGCCTCTTTTTTGAGGAGTTCGCAATGGCGAAGAAAGGCGCTAGAGTGATCATACATTTGGAATGCACGACCTGTCGTAAGTCAGGTCTGCCGGGCGTGAGCCGCTACACTACGGTGAAGAACAAGCGGACCACTACCAAGCGCCTCGAGCTGAGCAAG
>ERZ890953.803-NODE-803-length-17066-cov-5.066428_pt1 | contig 17066 bp, 10 predicted proteins | sample MGYA00521264_ERZ890953 | MGnify/ENA primary metagenome ERZ890953 (study PRJEB32303, sample SAMEA104408629) | aquatic metagenome | biome: Brackish water; feature: Chemocline; material: water | place: Baltic Sea | collected 2014-10-26T21:54:00 | depth 200 m ...
CGTGGTCCAGCGTGGTCCACGTCCATGTCCACTCCTCTGTCCACGTCCACTCCTCCGTCCACTCCTCGGTTCCTCTTGCCAGCAGAGCTTTGGTGCGTCATATTCACGGTGTGAACAACCATGGACGGGAGCACAGCCATGCGATATCTGACAATGACCATCTTGCTTCTCGCTCTTGCCGCCTGCGGCAGCGACGACAACAAATCCACTTGCGTGCAGGGTGCGACCCAGGAATGTATTCGGGCCGATGGCAGCACTGGGTTTCAGGCGTGTCTGGGAGATGGCAGCTGGGGTACCTGCCAGGCCTTTTCCGTTGGGGATGTGGTAAGTGCTGGTGATGTCAAGGTTGCGCCGGACCAGATCCCGGCTGAAATCGGTGACGAGGAGCTGACGGCGGGCGATGATGTCGTAGCGCCAGAAGACGCGGTGGTGCCCCCCGGTGATGTCGTGCAGCCCCCCGAGGATGCAATCGACGAGGCCGATTCGGGGACGCCGGCAGATGGGGGCTGCGTGCCCATTTGCGATGCTACGGAGTGCGGTGACGATGGGTGCGGCGGGTTGTGCAACGGCTGTCTCGAATTTGTCTTTGACGATGGTGATACGGACACGGCATTTGGCTACAGCACTGCCCCGGATCCGGCACCGTCGCGGATTGCTTGCATGGTGCGGTTTGAGTTGCCGGAGACGGGAATGAAGCTCACCGAATTTTCGGCCGGCTGGATGTATGGCCTGTATAGCTTGCAGATTCCCTTTGAATTGGCCTGGGTGGCTGGTGAAGACGTGGATTGCGAACTCGGTCCGGAGGGGGCCTGGTACAAGGAGTGGTGTTCCACAAAGGCCGACAAGTTCATCTCCATCGGTGACTTCCTGCCGCTGGAGCCCTATGAAGCGATGGACGCAGAGATGCTGGGCGAGGTCGTGTTTACTTCCAAGACGGTCTTCGTGACAACCTTCTTCGATATCGACGAATACCCCATCTTTGTCTGCCCAATCGACACCTCGGGGCCTGGCAAGGACTCCTTCATGATGGCTCAGGTAGATGCGGGAATGGCCGGACCGTCTTTTGAGAAGTCCGAAGAGAATGTGGGCGTCATCCCCTTTAGAATCAAAGTGGAACAATCACAATAGTCCTGCCGGCCCATGGCGCGCCAGCCAGATTTGCATCGACTGAACTCATTCCCTTGCAGCGCACCGCTCATTACTGGATACTTGCTCACTGTACTGATGAGCACGGAGCGCACATGCGAGAGATGACGAGGAAGGTTGGGTTGGTTGCCATGGTGGCCTGGGGTTTGGGCTGCAGCACGAATTCCGGCGTAGTGCAGGTGGATGGTGAGTCCTTGCCCGATGCCATTGAGGTGGCGGCAAACGAGGCGGGGCCTCTTGACCTGGTGGTACCCGAAGACCAGGTCGCGACGGACGAACTTGACCTTGGGTATGTTTTTGATGCCGATCTTCCGGGCGAAATCCCCTTCGGTTGTCAGCCCGGCGACGGGTGCTTCCTCGACCCATGCCAGGACAACGGCGATTGTCTGTCGGGCTGGTGCGTCGAGCATATGGGCGACGACGTCTGCACGCAGACGTGCAGCGAAGAGTGCCCCCCTGGCTGGTCCTGTAAGAAGCTGGCTGATACCGACCCGGACGTAGTGTTCGTTTGTGTTTCCGACCACGCCAGTCTGTGCAAACCGTGTGCGGCGGGCACCGACTGTCAGGGGCTGGGCGGTACTGAAGGGCCCTGCCTGCAGTATGGCGGCGAGGGATCTTTTTGTGGGGGAGGTTGTGCGACGGATGATGACTGTCCGTGGGGTTTCTCCTGCTCTGAGGCGGTGACTGTGGGCGGAGTCAGCACGGTGCAGTGTGTGGCCGATGCCGGCAGTTGTCCCTGCACGGACAAGGCCGTTGAATTGTCTCTCTCGACGCCCTGCCAGATTACCAGCGAATTCGGGACCTGTCCCGGTCAGCGGGTCTGCACGGAAGATGGTCTGACCGATTGTGATGCGCTGGTGCCCGGGGCCGAGAGCTGCAATGGCATCGATGATGACTGCGATGGCGATGTGGACGAGCCGACGTTGGAACAGGGGAAGCTGCGTGAACTCTGTGATGACGACAACGACTGTACTGAGGACCTCTGCCTGGGGGAGACGGGCTGTGAACACGCCGCTTTGCAGGGTGACGAATGTAAAGACGGCAATCCCTGCACCATCGCCGACCACTGCGAGGCCGGACTGTGCATCGGCAAGCAGGTGGACTGTGACGATGACAACCCCTGCACCGATGATGCTTGTGACGAATCTGGCGGCTGCGTCTATGAGGACAATGTGGCCAAATGTGACGATGGCGATCCCTGTACGGTGGCAGACCAGTGCGAAGCAACGGAATGCGCTGGGGTGAGCGTCCCCTGCGATTGTCAGGAGAATGGTGACTGTGGAGCGCTGGAAGATGGCGACCAGTGCAACGGAACCCTGGTGTGCGATGTGAGCGTGCTGCCCTACCAGTGTGCCGTTGACCCCGCTACGGTCATCGTCTGCCCTGAACCTACGGGGGCTGATGCTCCCTGCCTGGAGTCGCAGTGCGACCCGCAGTCGGGGACCTGCAGTCTGGTGGCGGCAAACGAAGGGGGAGCCTGCAGTGACGGTGATGCCTGCACCATCAATGACCTGTGCCAGGCCGGCGTGTGCAAGCCGGGAGTGGCAGCCAACTGCAACGATGGGAATCCCTGTACGGACGAGTCTTGCGTGGCGGAGACGGGTTGTGCGCACACGCCCAACGATATGCTCTGCAACGATGGAGACACCTGCACCACGGGGGACCAGTGCAGCGAGGGGGAGTGTGTGGCGTCGGGTGTCCTGGATTGCGATGACGGCAATGATTGTACCGACGACTCGTGCGTTGCCGGAGTGGGCTGTCAGCATGCTGTCAACGATGCAGACTGCGACGACGGCAATGCCTGCACGGTTGGTGAGCATTGCTTGTCTGGCAAGTGCGTCGCTGCAGGCAGCCTGGTCTGCAATGACGATAACGTCTGTACGGCAGATTCCTGCTCGCCAGAAGACGGTTGTCTCTTTGTGATGGTCGATGGCGATTGCTCAGATGGTGACCCTTGCACAGTGGCGGACTACTGTTTCCAGGGCCAGTGTGTGTCCGGTGGCCAGCAGGACTGTGACGACAAGAACCCGTGCACCGACGATGCCTGCGAGCAGGGACTTTGCGTTCATCTGGCCAACGCTGGTGAATGCAGTGATGGCAACGAGTGCACGGTGGGTGACCATTGCGCCGAAGGCCTGTGTGCCTATGCTGCGCTCGCGGATTGCAATGACGATAACGTCTGCACTACCGATTCGTGTAGCCCGGGGGACGGTTGTCTGCATCTGCTCAATTCGGCGCCATGCGATGACGGGGACCTCTGCACCACAGGTGATAAGTGCCATCTGGGGGACTGCACTCCAGGCGGTGCCTTTACGTGCAACGACGGCAATCCCTGCACTGACGATGCGTGCGATGCGGAGGCAGGCTGTACTTTTACTCCCAACAGCGATGATTGTGACGATGGCAACGCCTGCACGGTGGACGATATCTGCTCCGCTGGGGTCTGCAAAGGAGGCGTAGCTGTTCAGTGCAATGATTCGAATCCCTGCACAGACGACGTCTGTGACCTCGACGAAGGCTGTCTCTTCACCCTCAATTCTGCCCCCTGCTCTGACGGTGATGTCTGCACCGTTGGGGATCTTTGTGAGGGCGGTGTTTGCGTTGGTGGCGAGACCCTCAACTGTGATGATGGTAGCCCCTGCACCGATGACTCTTGTAACGCCGGGGTCGGCTGCCTCCACGTTGTCAATGTGGCGCCATGCGATGACAGCGATGCCTGCACTGAGGGTGACGTCTGCGCCCTCGGCCAGTGTATCCCCGGAGCCACCGTAGAGTGCAATGACGGTTTTGCCTGCACGGCTGATTCCTGCAATCCGGCCTCGGGCTGCGTCTTCGTCGGCGACGATGCCCTCTGTGATGATGCCGAGGATTGCACCGACGACACCTGCGACCTGGAGTTGGGTTGTGTCCACGTGGACAATGTTGCTGAGTGCGACGACGATGATGCTTGTACCGACGGCGACGTTTGCGCCAACGGCAGTTGCCAGTCGGGGGCGGCGGTGGTCTGCAATGACGAGAACGAGTGCACCGCGGACACCTGCGATGCCGACAGCGGTTGTACTTACACGCCGGTTGCCAACGGTACGCAGTGCGGCCAGGCTGGCTGGGCCTGTGTCGCTGGTGAGTGTGTGGAGTGCCCCAATATTACCGGTTCGCAACTCTTCCCATATTCGGGCGGTGGCCAGACCTTCGTTGTGCCCCTCTGCGTGACGAAGGTGACGGTGGAGGTCTGGGGGGCCCAGGGCGGTGGTGCCAACTGCTGCAGCGGCGGGCCCCAGGACGATGGTGGCAAAGGTGGCTACTCCAAGGGCGAGCTCAGCGTGCAGCCGGGGCAAGTAGTGCATGTATACGTCGGTGGCAAGGGCGTGACTGCTGGTGCGGGTGGCTGGAATGGCGGCGGGTCGGGCGGCCAATATGGAGCTGGTGGAGGAGGAGGCACTGACGTGCGCGTTGGCGGCAGCTCCTGGAATGACCGGGTGATTGTCGGTGGCGGTGGTGGTGGCGGCAACTGCGGTTGCCCCGACCATGGCTACGGAGGCTACGGCGGTGGCACCACCGGACAGGCGGGCAACGGCGGTGGTGGCGGTAGTGGCGGCACTCAGACCGGCGGAGCGGGCTTCGGACCAGGTGCATCAAACGCAAGCTATCATTACGGTGGTGGTGGTGGTGGCTGGTACGGCGGCGGTGCCGCCTATGCCAAGGGCGGTGGCGGCGGCTCGGGCTATATTGGCGGCACGCAGAACGGCACTACTCAAGGCAACGTCCAGGCTGGTAACGGTCAGGCCAAGATCACCTGGTAAGCTCCATGCCTACCTTCTTCTGGCCACTGGCGACCATCTTGCTGTCGGGCTTCCAAGCTGATATTGTAGCACCTGAATTCGAAATCGGGAGTCGACATGAGGAAAGCCAAAGTCGCCGTGCTGCTGGTGGTGTCAATTCTTAGCGCTTGTGCTGGCGGCCCAGGCGAGAAATCGGACGTTGCGTTATCTGAGCAGATAGGCATTGGTGATCTGGCTGTGGAGCAGACTAGCGTTCCTGGGGCAGACGGCGGAGCTGACCTGGGCCCAGACGTCCATCCGGGTTTGGACTCAGGAGTCCTGCCGGACTTGCCAGGCCTGGATGCCCACGATGGGGTAGCCGGCGACGTGGCAGACCTGGCCGCTGCGGATGTTTGCCAACCACAGTGTGATGGCCTTGAGTGCGGTGACGACGGTTGCGGCGGAAGTTGTGGCATCTGTCCTCTGGCCGCCCCAAACTGCGTGGATGGCCTGTGTCAGACCCAGTGTGAGGCCGATTGCGAGGGCAAAGAGTGCGGCGAAGATGGGTGCGGGGGTGATTGCGGCGAATGCCCTGGTGCCGCGCCGCTCTGCGTAGACGGTCTTTGCAAGGCCGATTGCGTGGCGGACTGTGACGGCAAGGAGTGCGGCGATGATGGCTGTGGCGGCGACTGCGGTACCTGCCCGGGGGCTGCGCCCATTTGTGTCGAGGGCATCTGCCAAATCGAGTGCAAGCCAGATTGCGAAGGCCTGGAGTGTGGTGGCGACGGCTGTGATGGGCTTTGCGGCGAGTGTTTGGAGGGATATGGGTGTCTGGCCGGGAAGTGTGAGGCCGACTGCGAGGCGCTCTGCGCCGGGCGGGAGTGTGGCGCTGCCGGGGTAGCCGGTGAGTGCCTGTGCGGCGAGTGTGTTGACGAGGATCTATGCACCGATGCGGTGTGCAGCGAAGACGGCCTCTGTTCTTTCCCCGACAATACCGCGGCGTGTGATGACGGCAATCCATGTACCGCCGATGACTTCTGCGCTGAGGGAGTCTGTGCCGGTGAGTTGTTGCCGCCAGAGCAGCTTGCCGAGTTGGCGTGTGTCTGCGTTGTTGACGCGGATTGTGACGCGGTGGAGAACGGGGACGTCTGCGATGGAACGCTGGTCTGCGTAGGGGCCGAAGAGGGCTTGGGTGCGTGCGAGTTAGACCAGCAGACGGTGCTCGTCTGTGAGGATGGCAATCCCTGCACCGATGATAGTTGTGACGCGGCAGATGGCTGCGTCAATACGCCTGATAACAGCAACTTCTGTGGTGATGACGACCTTTGCAATGGTGAGGAAGCCTGCCTCGACGGTGATTGCGTGGCGGGCGTGGCACTTGACTGTGATGACGGTGACAAGTGCACGGCCGATGCCTGTGCTCCGCTGACTGGTTGTGGCCACGTGGCGGCGGCAGGCATCTGTGACGACAGCTTGACGTGTACGACTGATTCTTGCCTGGACGACGAGTGCACCAATAGCCTGGCAGCATACTTCTGCGTGCTGGGCGGGGTTTGCGTACCGTCGGGGGCGGAGAACCCTGAAAACCCCTGCGAAAAGTGTGCGGCCAACCTGTCTACCGAGGTCTGGACCTACGTTGGCGATGGTGTAGGCTGCGGGGTCGGCAAGGTCTGCCACCAGGGAAGTTGCTGTGACCATGCTGCTGCGTGCGAGGGCCTGATCTGTGGGGCGGATGGGTGCGGGGGCAATTGCGGTGTCTGTGGTGCGGGCTTTGTCTGTGACGGCGGCCAGTGCATCGAAATCGAGTGTGTGCCCAACTGCCTGGGCAAGGCCTGTGGTCCCGACGGTTGCGAGGGCTCGTGCGGCGACTGCCAGGCCAACGAGATCTGCACCGTCCAGGGTGACTGCCTGTGCCTGCCCGCCTGCGCCGGTAAGCAGTGCGGCGCTGACGGCTGTGGTGGGAACTGCGGGGTCTGCCAGGAGGGATTCGCCTGCGTCCAGTCGCTTTGCGAATGCGTGCCCCAGTGCGATGGCCTGGAGTGCGGCCCGAACCTGTGCGGCGGTGAGTGTGGAGTGTGTGGCGAGAACGAGGCGTGCAACGAGGGCCTATGCGAGCTTGTGGGCGGACCCAGTTCGTGTCTTGGGCACTGCGGTGCTGCGGCCGAGACCTGCTATTGCGATGACCTCTGCTTCCTGCTGGGGGCCTGCTGCGACGATATTTGCGACGTCTGTCCAGAACTCGAGCACTGTACTTGCGGCGACAATATCTGTGACCCCGAGGTCGACGAAGATTGCGACAGCTGTCCAGAAGATTGCGGCTGCGACTGTGGTGAAGAGTGCAATGCCGGGGTTTGCGATACGGTCGCGTGCTTGGACAAGGAATGCGGAGACAACGGCTGTGGCGGGAGCTGCGGCGACTGTGCGGCGATGAACGACTTACCCTGTGCATCAGCTTCCTGCGTAGATTTCAAGTGCCAGGTTGAAGTGGCGAACTTTTACTGCGTGATCTCGGATTCCTGTGTGCCCTCGGGTACCATCAACCCGGACAACGAATGCGAAAAATGTAGCCCCAACGACGACAAGCTGGGTTGGAGTCCGGTGAGTAATGGTATCGGCTGTGGTGCCGGGCTGGCGTGTCACGATGGGCTTTGCTGCAACTACGACTGCGATGGCAAGGTCTGCGGCGATGACGGCTGTGGCGGCACCTGCGGCGAGTGCGAAGAGAACCAGACCTGTTGCGCCGGGGTCTGTGCCGAGTGTTGCGACGGCAATGATGTGGCCGGGGATGGTTGCTACGAGGGCCAGATCTCCGAGTTCATGGTCAATCCGGATGATGGCGACCAGCACTACCTGCCGGACGTGGCAGTGGCCCCTGACGGGACGACATTGGTCTGCTGGACGGATATCCCCGCCGGGGAAGGGAATGGCCCCATAGTCTGCCGTCTCTACGATGCTGACGGCATTGCGGCCGGGTATCCGTCACCCGTTAGTGTCCAGCGAGGGTACTCGGCGGACATCGCGCCGCTTCAGGGCGGCGGTTACGTGGTAGTCTGGTATGGTCCCGGCACACAGGACGATATCTTCGGCCGCGTGATCGGTGCCAACGGTCTGCCGGCTAGCAGCATCTTCAAGGTCAACACCCCCACCAACGGGAATGACCATGCGCCGCATCCGGCTGGCTTGGCCGGCGGGGCGTTTGCGGTGGTCTGGGACAAGGGCAACTCTTACCAGTACCTGCAACGTTTTCTGCCAGATGGCACCAAGGATGGGGGGCACTCCTTGCTGGGGTACCCGGCAGTGATTGGGGACGTCAACGCCTTCCCCGGCGGTGAGACCTTCCTGGCAACGTGGAAGGAATCTGGCATTTGGAAGGGGCGAGTGTACAACGCCGACGGCTCGGTCAATGTGCCTACCTACGAGCTTACCAACAAGTCTCCATCGGACGTTGCTGTTCTATCTGACGATCTGGTGGCATACATTCATACGTCCGGAGACCCGTCCTATTTCACGACCAACAAGGCGGGTGAGATGGTTGATGAAGGGGGCGCGCTGAAGACATTTTCGGAGACGTACAATCAGCCCACTGCAGCGCGACTCAGCAGCGACAGCTTCGTGGCCGTCTGGTACGGATGGAACTACATCTACCAGCGGCGGGTCGGGCCCGACGGGCCTATCGGTATCCAGGAGCGGGTGGACCGGTTGCCGGGGAAGAAGCGCACCCCGTCCGTGGCCGGTTACGCTGATGGCGGCTATATCGTGGTCTGGAACTTGGACGTCCTCAATGTTTGCACCAACTGCCGCGTCTACGCGCAGCGGTTCGACAGCGAAGGCAACCGGATTCTGCACTGAGCCGCGGCTATTCTTCTTCGTCCCGGCGGAAATTCAATGGATAGTTGACGACGATATTGCCATCGGTGAGGTCGTAGGTGAGGTCCTGGAGGGCACCGATGATGCATCCTTCGAAAACCGCGTGGTCCAGTTCCGAATCGACCACATCCAGAGCGATGACTGAGGCCAGCGAATCCTCCTCGGTAGCCCGGCCGATGGTGAATCCCAGTTTCATCCGGCCGGCCAGATTCGGCTCAACGGCGAGCCAGGCATCGTAGCAGCGGACGAACTCCTCGTGCTGTTCCTGAATGGAACCTTTGAGGGAATCGGGGTCGGTTCCCCAGACCATGATCTCGTCCAACTTCTCCGGGGGGACCTCTTCGCCTCGCAGCACCAGCTTCGGCGGAGTAGCCCGGTCGCTGAAGAAGATAGTCGAGGCGGGATGCGGTCGTTGCTTTGGTGCCTCGGGCGGTGGAGGCGCAACTGCTGCGGGGGCCGGGTCCGGCTTCGGAGATGCGGCGTCGGGAGCCTCCATCACAGGTGCTCGGCGCTGGCGCGGTCCAACCTCCCTGGGGAAGGGCTCACCGGTCTCATTCATGACCGGCGGAGGCGGTGCGGGAGGTGGGGGTAGTGCCGGCGGCGTTTCGACGACGTCTGCTCTGACCGGCGGCGCAACCGGAGCCTCGCCACGTCCCCTTTCGCTGCTGCGCGTCAGGAACATGTATCCCAGCACGCCGAGCATGATCACAAACAGTATCCCGAAGATGACTTCGTTCTTCATGTTGGCCTCCTCATCTCCAGAGGCTAGCACAGTGCGATTGGCATGGCCACAGAGGTACCCACGGCGGCAGCGTAGCGAGCCGTGGGCCGCGTGGCGTCGTCGGTGACGACCGTCGCGACCTGACACGACCAGACACGACACGGGTGGTGCGCCGCAGCCCCCTGCTCGGCGAGGCGATGCCTCGCCTGCCGCGGGGGGCACCCCCGGGCCTCGAGCGAGACCATTGACCATGGGAGGCCGTCAGATGTAGCGTAGAGGTCTGGCAGATGAGAGATGAACTGTCATCAGGAGGGGCGAATGTTGGTGAGATTGATGGTGGCGGTGGTCTTGTTCGCTGTGTGCTCTGCTTGTAACGCTCGGACGACCGAGACTCCGCCCAACGAGCCCCCGCCGGTGGAGCGCCCCAGTGGCCCCTACCTCAAGGAACTGGCTGCCTCGGCCCGTGTCGAGATGACCGCTCACTGGCCGCGGGAATGGGCTTCGGCTGCAGAGAAGCTGGCTGCTTTCGCCAGGGACTGTGGGGCTGAGGCCACGGGTCCGTTGGTGGCACTGGATATGCTGTTGCCCGATATGGTTGACAGTGCTGAGCCATCAGCCGAACTGGTCTATGCAGTGACTGGGCCTGACGATTTGCCGGAGGGTGGCGAAGATATGGCTCTCTTGAAGGTGCGCCCCTGCACCGTAGTTGCCATGTCAATTGAGGGTAATCACCACCAGATTCTTGGCGCTCTTGGCGAGTTGGCAGAGTGGGCGAAGAAGCAGGGTCATGACATTGAGCTGCGTCCCGGAGTGATTCTGGCCGACCCTGCGACCATCGAGTCCGGCGGGACTCTGGAGATCTTCTATCCCCTGCGGCAGGAGTTGCCGCAGGGCGAATTCAGCTTCTGCTCCCCGGGTCTGGGGAAATAGCGCGGTTGTTGTTTCTTGGGAGGGGTGGCCCATCCGGTTCGCGCTTGACGAGCCTCGCGTCCATTTATAAGATAGCCATGTAGATGGCCATTTGGAGGTGGGGCGTGTCTAGAGACTATTCGGTTGCTGAAACCCGGGATAACTTGACGCGGCTGCTGCGGATTGTGGAAGCCGGTGACCATGTGCACATCACCAGGCGGGGACGCCCGGTGGCGGTGGTGATTTCCGCTGCCGAGTACGATGAGCTGACCGCTCGTCCTGCGGGTTTTTCAGAGGCTTTGCGCCGGTTCAGTACGAGTTCATTAGCGGCAGATGCCGTCATGGACGCAGGATTCTTCGAAGGGCTGCGGGACCGGGGGACTGGGAGGGAGCGGTGAGCCGGCCCGTCAAGTTCCTGCTCGATACCAACATCATTTCCGAACCGCAAAAGCCGCACCCCGACCCGCGGACAATGTCCCTGCTACAGGACAACGAGGGACTCATCTCCACTGCCTCCGTTGTCTGGCACGAGCTGGTCTACGGAGTCGAGAGGCTGCCGGAGGGGAGGCGGAAGGCCGGACTGTGGAGCTACCTGCAAGAGGTGATCGCCCCCACGATTCCCCTCTTGCCGTACGACGCGGTTGCCGCCACCTGGCACGCCCGGACTCGGGCTACTCTGGCTGCGAAGGGCATCACTCCGCCATTTGTTGATGGCCAGATTGCGGCTATTGCTGCGGTCAATGGGCTGGTGCTGGTGACACGAAATGAGCGCGACTTCCATGTGTTCGAGGGCATTCGGGTGGTGCGATGGTAGGGGACCGTTGACCGCAGGAAGCCGTCGGGTGTAGTTTCAGCGCATGACAGATGAGAGAAAGACTGTTGAGGAGTTTCTGGAAGTGCTGCGCAGTATTGAGAGGCAGCAAGTCCCCCAGGGGGGATTGCGGAGGATAGCGCGCACCGCGGGGGTGGCGCTGGGCACTGGGATGTCGATGCTGGGGGGGCGACTGCGGGGCCGGGGGGAGGGCGGGCTCTCGGGCGCCGACATGCAGACCATCGAGAAGCTCGTCCGCACCTTTGGCGAGTTGAAGGGGCTCTCGATGAAGATTGGTCAGATGTTCAGCTACATCGACGATACCCTGCCTCCTGAAATGCGTCGTCTACTCTCGTTGCTGCAGACCCAATCGCAGCCCACGGCCTTTCGCCGGATCTCGGAAACCGTGATGGAAGACCTGGGTGCGAACGGGGCCGAGTTGGTGGCGGCCATGGCTCGGGAACCCTACTCGGTAGCCTCTATCGGACAGGTACACAAAGCCCGGTTGCCCGATGGCACCAATGTGGCGGTCAAGGTTCTCCATCCGGGCGTCAGAGAAGCCCTGGAATCGGACTTTCGAGTGGCTACCATCGGCCCGGTCTTTGCTCGGATGATAGTCCCCTCAGGGGCTGCATCAGCCAAGGAGTTCATGGCGGAAGCACGGGTACGAATGTTGGAGGAATGTGACTTTGCGTTGGAGGCGGTGCGACAGACTCGCTTTCGCAGCCTCTTCGCCACCCATCCGTCCGTAGTCGTCCCTGCAGTACAGGGGGCCTGGTCCGGTCCCCGGGTGCTTACCAGCTCTTGGGAGGCTGGGGATTCCTTCGAAGATTTCCTGGCCAGCGATCCTGACCAGGAGACCCGTGATCGGGTCGGTGCCGCGCTCTTCGACATCTACTTTGGTGCGCTCTACCGGCACGGTCTCTTCCATGCAGATCCCCACCCGGGTAACTATGCCTTTCGGGCGGGCGGTATCGTCGTGCTCTATGACTTCGGGTGTATGCGTGAATTCGACATGAACTCCGTGCTCATCTTCTCTGAACTCGGGCATGCGGTGATGGACGATGACGAGAGCCGTGTGCGGGCAGCGTTCACTCGCATGGGCGGGGCCGTTCCCGAATCGGACAAGGCGTACGTACATGTCCGCAAGCTGTTGCGCGGTTTCTTCGGGCCGATGCTCACTCCCGGCCCCCATGTTATTGATGCATCAGTGAACTTCTCCACTGGCAAGGTTGCCCGGGACAAGATGATGCTGATGCGGCTCCGCCTGCCGGGCAAGCTGCTCTTTCTCTTCCGGATTCGCTTCGGGTTGTACGCGGTGCTGGCGAGGTTGGGGGCCAGGTGCGACTGGTCGAAAATGGAGTTGGAGCTGTCTCGGAGGTAGCGGCTGCGCCGTCTACTTGTGGCAGTCAGCGCACTTGGTCGGAGCAGCGGTGCCTTCGCCGTCATCCTTGTGGCAGTTCTTGCAGGACTTGTGCATGGCGTTCTTGAAGGATGGGGCATCGCCGTCGGTCTTCTTGTGGCAGTCGAAACAGGCTTGTCCAGGGCCTTCGTGGTGGCATTTCTTGCAGCCGTAGTTCTTGGTGTGGGCTTTGTGCGGGAAGGTGACCGCCGATTTCCCTCCGGGGTAGCGCTCGAGCTTGATGGTTGACGGTGCTGATTTCTTGGCCGGCTTGGCTTCTTCGACGATGGGCTTCTCTTCGACTGGGGCTGGCTCGGCGGGTTTCTCTTCAGCTACTGCTGGTTTCTCCTCGGTCGGAGCGGGTTTCTCTTCGGCTGCCGCAGGTTCTTCTGGCGCGGGCTTGGGTTCCTCTGCTGCAGGCTTGGCTTCAGCTGCCGCGTCGGGCTCCGCTCCCGCTTCAGCGGCGGGCTTGACTTCGGGTTCCGTGGCGGCGGGTTCGGGCGTGGCTTCCGTTGCCGGGTCTGCCGGGGCGCCTTCTTCGGTTGCGGGTTTTACTTCTGCGACGGGTTCAGAGGCGGCGCCACCCTCACGGGCGGCGCTGGGTTCGGCCGAAGGTTCGGCGACGGGCGCGGCTGCTGGTTCTGCTGCTGGTTCTGCTACTGGTTCTGCTGCTGGTTCTGCTGCTGGTTCTGCTGCTGGTTCTGCCGCTGGTTCTGCCGCTGGTTCTGCTGCTGGTTCTGCTGCTGGTTCTGCCGCTGGTTCTGCGACCTTCTCGGCTTTCTGCTCGGCCTTCTTCTCAGTCTTTGCGGCGGCCTTCTTGCCGTCGTCCTGTGCGGCCCCCTTTCCACACGCCAGCCCCAACAGGGCGAAGGCGAGTATCAGGAGCACGGAAATGGTGATTCTTCGATGGGCTGCAGTCATGGTCCCTCCTCCAGCGGTTGGGGTATTGGCTGAGTCTAACAGGTCTCAAGTGTCGATACCATTGATTGTTGCGACCCTTGATTGCTACCATTGCTTCCTACTGGAGGTCGCACATGTCAATCCGTGGACAGTTTCTCTTCCTTTCATTCCTGCTGCTGTTCGGTTGTTCTGATGGCAGCTCCAAAGGTGACGATGCTGGGACTCCGGCTCTGGACCTGGTTGTGGATGTGTTGGCGGCGCCGGATACTTCTGCAGAGGACGTTGAGTCCATGGATGCCCAGGGGCCAGACGTGGTGATGCCCAGCGGCGTGGAGGCCTACCTCGTCAGTTCGCCCGATCAGCTTATGCCCGGCTACGGTGCGCGCGGACGAGTCGGTGACCTGCGCATAGAGAACAAGCATCTGGCCGCGCTCATCGGGTCAGAGGACAATTTTCAGTGGGCCAACTATGGTGGCGGTATTCTGGACATGATTCCCGCGGGCGGCGAGGACTACTTCACTGAACTTTTTCCCATCGTCGGTTTCCTCCGCGGGGTGAAGCCCGAAAAGGTGGAGGTCTTTGCTGACGGCAGTGACGGCGAAGCCATCATCCGCATGACCGGTACGGACCGCCCCATTCCGGTTATCGACGGCGTGCTCAAGACGGCCTGGCTGGGTACCGAGGTGACGGTTGACTATGTGCTGGGGCCGGAGTCCCGGTGCCTTGAGATCCGGACGACGGTGCGCAATGGCACCGCAGAGGCAATCAAGGTGGCGTTGGGGGACGGTCTGTCCACCTCCGATGAGGGCCGTCTCTTTGGCGCCGGCGTCGGTTACGACAACGGTAAGCTGCTCAATGCCCAGGACCTGGAATACATCGGCTCTGAGACTCTGGCGACCTCTTATCTGCTGGTCCCCGAACCGTCTCTCTCCATGGCTCTGGCCATCCAGGAGCAAGAGCTGAGCCCTGTGCTTTACGGTTTCTATGACCTGGCACCGGGGCAGAGTCGCACCGTTCACCGTTGTCTCTACGTCGGGGCGGGTCGTTCCGCGTCGGTGCTCGAACCGTACTGGCAGGAGTCCGGTGTGGAGTTGGAGCCGGTGGCCGGGGTCGTCCAGATCAGCACACCCGGCTATCCGCTGACCGCGGTTGCCATAGAGTTCTCGCAGGACGGAGAGTTTGCCGGCTCCGTCGCCCCGGGCGAGAGCGGGGACTTTGCCGTTCAGCTACCGGCAGGCCAGTACACGGTCACCGTCACCGGTGATGCCCTGGGAGAGAATGTGACGGAGTTCACGGTGCCTGCCGCCGAGGCCCTGGAGTTGGTCGTACCGCCACCCGCGCGCATTGATGCCACCGTGACGGGGCCGGACGGGACAGCCATTCCCGGACGGCTGACATTGCAGGGCGGGTTTGACGCGGCGGCCACGGTGGGAATCGTCAATTTCGCGGTTAGCGAGAAGGGCGAGCACGCCTTCTACATGCCTGCCGGGGAGTACACTCTGGTGGGTTCGCGGGGACCTTTCTGGTCGCTCTGCCGGACCAATGCGGCGGCGGTGGCGGGGGAGACGGTGGCAGTAGCATGTGAAATCGCACCCACTGTGGATGTGACTGGTACGGTTTCCGCCGACCTGCACAGCCACTCTGGGCTGGGCATAGACAGCACGCTGCACACGACGTTGCGGGTGCTGGGGATGCTGGCAGAGGGCATTCAGTTTTTCGCCAGCACCGACCACGATATCTTTCTGGACTATGGCCCGCTGGTGGCCGAATTGGGGCTGGCAGGCGAGATCACCAACTCTCCAGGGTCGGAAGTTTCGTTGCTTTTTGCCCATTTCAACTGCCTGGGATGCGTGCCGAAGACGGGGCTCTATTTTGAAGCGCCGTGGCTGAAGTTCGACGAGGCGGGGGAATCGGCCGGGGTTAAGACGATCCCCGAGGTCTTTGCGATGATGCGGGACGACATGCATGCCATCATGATCCAGATAAACCACTTCCGGGAAGGCACAGCCTTCTTCAACGCCATCGACTACGATCCGGAACAGGGTCCCGGAGTTCTCCATCCGGATGATTGGAGTGAGAACTTCGATGCGCTGGAAGTCTGGAATTCCAACCAGGACCTCAACCACCTTTTCAACAAGACTCTGGTGGATTGGTACAGCCTGCTCAATCGGGGCATCAACAAGGTGGCCACGGGCAATTCGGATTCGCATGGGCTGACGCAGTGGGCGGGACAGCCGCGTAATCTCATCAGAGCGGCAGAGAATACCGAGGATGCGGTCTACGCAGCACTGGCCGCTTTCGACAGCCAGGTCACCAGCGCACCGGTCATCGAGTTCACGGTGGACGGTCAGGGGTTGGGCCAGACGGTGGTCCCCGGCGGCAGTGGCGTGGATGTGGTGATCAAGGTGCGGGCGGCGGACTGGGTACCGCTGTCAACCGTGCGCCTGGTGGCCAACGGCGAGACCATTGAAACCTTCGAAGTTGAGCCCGGCACGGACGTGCTGCGGTTCGAATTTGCTGGCAGCTACGAGTTTACGGAAGACACCTGGCTCCATGTGCTGGCGTATGACGAGCAGGCCCGACTCTGGCCCATCTATCCGGGCCGCGAGTCTTTGTCGTTTACGCACCCCATCTGGGTTGATTTGGCGGGGGATGGGTTTGACGCGTTGATTGAAGACTAGGCGGCCGGGGGCCGCCGTGCGCAGGTCGCTGGCGCTCCCGTTCGCAGGTCGCTGGCGCTCCCGTTCGCAGGTCGCTGGCGCTCCCGTTCGCTGGTCGCTGGCGCTCCCGTGCGCTGGTCGCTGGCGCTCCCGTTCGCTGGTCGCTGGCGCTCCCGTTCGCAAGGCGGCGTTGCCGCCCGTTCGCTGGTCGCTGGCGCTCCCGTGCGCTGGGGCTGCGCCCCGTTGGGTGGGTCATCCCGCGGGCGCCTGGAAGGGCGCCGAGGGATCTCTTGGCACCACCCGTTGGTCGTTGCGTGGGTGGGGCGGGGGGCGTATAGTTGGTAGGTCGGCAATGCCGGTGCGAACTGCTGAAGAGACATCGAGGTTGGTATGAAAGACAGGGCTATGGCTCTTGTGAGTCTGGTTGTGCTTCTGCTGGGTTGTGCGGCGACTTCGGACCCGGTTGGTGTGGATGCTGTCGATGCGCTGGTGGCTGAGACCGTTGTTGGCGATGTGGTGGTCGACATGGTGGTGCCGGTGGATTTGGGCGGTGAACTCTGGTTTCCGGAGGTTGTCGATGCGGCGGATGCGCTGACGGATTTCGTCGAAGGGCCTCAGCCGGGCGAAGCCGGATATGCTTGCGAGAAGGGCGACGAATGCAACTCGGGTTTCTGCATCGATACTGGGGACGGGCTGCAGTGCACGGTGGCCTGTGTGGACGAGTGTCCCTTTGGCTGGTCCTGCGAGATACACACGCCCAGCCGTCCGGACCAGGTCTATTTGTGCGTGCCTACTGACGTTGACCTTTGCCGACCCTGTGAGAAGAACACTGAATGTTGGACTGACGGTATTGATGCTGGGCAGGCCTGTGTGGCTTACGGCAACAGCGGGT
>ERZ890953.805-NODE-805-length-17036-cov-5.041223_pt1 | contig 17036 bp, 13 predicted proteins | sample MGYA00521264_ERZ890953 | MGnify/ENA primary metagenome ERZ890953 (study PRJEB32303, sample SAMEA104408629) | aquatic metagenome | biome: Brackish water; feature: Chemocline; material: water | place: Baltic Sea | collected 2014-10-26T21:54:00 | depth 200 m ...
CCCCGATTATCTGCGGGTTTGTTCTGATCTAATCCAGATTCTACACCAGATGGCTCTGTACCTGAGCGCTGCTAAAATAGAGCCTGAAGATGGTTTCATGAAGCAGGACATCATGGACTGTTCGGCCAGTTTGTCTGCCGAAGAAGTGCAATTGTATTACCAGATTATTTTACAGGGACGCAAAGACCTTGATATTTCACCTGATCAATCACTAGGTTTCGAGATGCTAATGTTGCGCTTACTGGCATTTTCACCTCAACTTCAGCAGGAAGCTCCAGCACAAACTACTCCGCTGGAAAAAAAAAGCCTGTAATACAGGCAAAAGTTCTACCATCGGTTACTGACCGTCATCCTCCACATTCGACTCCGGTTGCTCCCGCAGTACCGGTAGTTAAAGCTGCACCGGCTCAACCACCTGAAAACAGAGAAAATCCAGCGCCAGTTTTTACTGATAATGAGCCTGCTGCAGTTAAACCGCATGTTGTAAAACCCGTAAAAAATAAATCAGTGAATAACACTGAAGCAGAGTTTAAGCAGGCAGATGATGCGTTACACTGGTCAGAAATGGCTTTTGATCTGGATTTGGAAGGGCTTGCCAGGCAGCTGGCGATGAACTGTGTCGTTAAATCCTACTCTGAAAATAATCTGCGACTGGTTTTCCTGCCAGAACTTGAAGTAATATTAAAGCCCGATATTGAATTGCAAATTAAGCAGGCGATAGAAAGTAAACTTGGGGTATCATTAAACATCGATTTTAGCAGTCAGCAGTTACTTGGCTGTGAAACGCCGCAGCAGGCAGATGTTAGAAAGCAGGAACAACATCGACAACAGGTCATTCAGTCAATAAGGCAGGATTCTACAGTTGTTGAACTTAATAAATTCTTTGGTGCTGAGTTGATTGAAGACAGCGTCCGGAAAAGACTGTAAATAGAGATTGAGGTAAAAAAATGAAAGGTGGTTTAGGCAATATAATGAAGCAGGCTCAAAAAATGCAGGAAGATATGCAAAAAGCGCAGGCAGAAATGGCTAATATGGAAGTGACGGGTGAATCCGGTGGCGGCATGGTTAAGGTCATGATGAAAGGCACCCATGAGATTAACCGGGTTAGTATTGACTCAACCCTGATGTCGGATGATAAGGAAATGCTGGAAGATTTAATCGCTGCAGCCTGTAATGATGCAGTACATAAAATTACCAAACAGAATAAGGATTCAATGGCTGATATGACAGCGGGGCTGAACTTGCCACCCGGTTTTAAACTGCCTTTTTAATAAATAAAAAGTTCGTTCTACATGTCATCTTCGCCGACCCTGGATAAACTGATTGATGCCCTTTGTTGTTTGCCTGGCGTTGGCCGTAAATCGGCTCAACGCATGGCGCTATATCTGATTGATAAAAACCGCCAGGGTGCGAGTGACATTGCGGCAGGTTTATCGGATGCACTGCAGAAGGTTGGGCACTGTGAGTCATGTCGTAATTTTTCTGATGATGCTCATTGCCAGATTTGTAAAAACCCGAAAAGACAGGAAGCTTTACTGTGTGTGGTAGAAACTCCGGCAGATGTGATGGCTATTGAGGCTTCAGGCAGTTTCCAGGGTAAATATTTTGTGCTGTTAGGAAAGTTATCACCCATCGACGGAGTAGGTCCGGATGATCTGGGTCTGGATATTCTGCAGAATAGATTACAGCAGGAAAATATCGAAGAAATTATCCTGGCGACTAATCCGACCATAGAAGGTGAAATCACCGCGCAATATATCGCCGATCTGGCCGCTAAATACAACATTAAAACCAGTCGTATTGCACATGGTGTACCGGTGGGTGGAGAGCTGGAATATGTCGATAGTGGCACTCTAAGCAAGGCTTTTGAAGGCAGGCAAACTCTCGTCTAAGTTCGACAGTCTTCTGGCTTTTTTGTTAAGGTTCAATAAAGTTAAATAAAACAGGAAATTTATTATGTCAGAAACCCTTTTTAGCAAGATTATTAATCGTGAAATTCCTGCCGATATTTTGTACGAAGATGAAGAGGTTCTTGCATTTAGCGATGTCAGTCCACAGGCTCCGGTACATTTTCTGGTCATTCCTAAACACCCCATTCCTACGATCAATGACATTCAGGCTGATCAGGCTTTGCTCATCGGTAAAATGGTGCTGACTGCTCAGCAGCTAGCCAAACAGAAAGGCATTGCAGAAGATGGTTTTAGACTGGTTATGAACTGTAACGAAAATGGTGGTCAAACGGTTTTTCATATCCACTTACATGTATTAGGTGGTAGAGCATTTAGCTGGCCTCCCGGTTAAGCCAGGCAACCATAAATCGGTTTAAATTGGAGTGTTATGTAACTTTGTGGGTTAAATTGAGTCAATACATGTTCTCAAAGTTAATCAAAATACATACGTCTACAATTCCTAACTGCTGAAGGTCCGTAAAAATTACCACTGTTATAAAACTATGAATGCTCTTATTCCACGCATACACGCATGGTGGTTATTATGGCTTTCCGTGGTCATCACCATATCAATAGTAGCTGCCAGTCAGTTATTCACACATCGTATCAGTTTATTGCTGGACCAGCAGGCTGCAGAATTACTGGCGGCTGATTTATTAATTTCTTCCAGTGATGAATTACCGGCATCCTATCAACAACTGGCTCAACAATTTGGGTTAAAAACAGCAACTACGGTTTCCCTCAGAACCGCGATTTTTATTGATGATGAACCTCAACTGGTAGAGCTTAAAGCGGTCAGTGAAAGTTATCCTTTACGTGGAACGCTGGAACGACAGTCCGACCTGCTTGGGGAATCAGTTAAGTCAGCTATTGGGCCACAACCGGGTGAAGTGTGGGTAGACAGTAAGATAGCGGCTCAATTGCATCACACGATAGAACTGGGCCGTCAGAGTTTGATGGCAAACTGGATAATCTCTTACGAACCGGACAGGGGTGGCTCGCTATTTAATATGGCTCCACGTATTTTAATGTCATTGCAAAACCTGTCATCTACCGGACTGCTGGTTCCCGGTAGTCGTGCCAAATACAACTTGCTGGTGGCCGGAGAAGCGCAGGCCATTCAACAATTTGAATCAGCAATTAAACCGTTACTGGCAGAGGGGCAGAAATTACAGACGCTGGATAATGCACGTCCTGAAATGCGCAATGCACTGGACAGGACACGCAAATTTTTTGCCCTCTCCATAGTCCTGACACTGGTAATTGCGATGATTTCAATTGCTATTACGGCGAAATACTCGGCTTCTAAAGAAGCCATTAAGGTTGCGGTGATGCGCACTTTTGGTATCTCCAGTCGACGTTTGATCAGGTTTTATCTGCTGCAGTTAATGAAAGTCTGGATGCTGTCAGTTCCAGCCGGTTTACTGCTGGGTTACCTTGCCCAGTTTCCATTGCAATGGACTCTGGGCATGTGGTTTGGCACCCGACTGCCGCAAACTGGTTACTGGCCTTATTTGATAGCCAGCCTGATAGGATTAATTTCTTTGATCGGGTTCAGTCTACCGCATGTGCTAAATGTGCTGGAAACACCACCGATGCAGGTTTTTCGTCAGATAAATCAAAAGTTATCGCGAAAAAAATCTATGATTATGTTGTTCAGTAGTTTGTTGAGCCTGTTTCTGGTGTTGATGTTAATTGTTAATGACCTTCTGATAGCGGGTATGCTGATTCTGGCAGTAATATCTTTTGCAGCCTTTATCCCATTAGTGTTAAAGCTGATATTGAAACTATTGGTAACATTGAGTAATAAAAGCTTCTGGTTGAATGGCTATGTTCTGAGCCGGTTACTCAGTGGTCAACGTAATGCTTTGTTTGTGATGTCCGGCTTCAGTCTGACCATGTTATCGGTGTTATTAATTTCCCAGGTTAAAGACCAGCTCATGGCGGACTGGGAAATGCAGTTACCACAGGATAAACCGAACTATTTTCTGGTTAATATTCCAACTAAAGAAGCAGAGCCGCTCAGCCAGTTTTTACGTGCTGAACAGGTATCAACATCAAATGTCTACGCACTGGTTCGTACCCGTTTGGTTGCCATTAATGGTGAGGATGTTAAATCGATAGAGTTTGATTCTGACAGAGCTAATCATTTTAAAAATCATGTGTTTAATATGAGTTTTTCAGATGCTTTGCCGGCCGATAATGTAATCATTGAAGGGTTGTGGCAGGATGAAAAAAATAACCCAAGCGGCTTTTCAGTCGAGCAGGGCATGGCTCAAACTTTGAATTTGAAACTGGGAGATAGCCTGCAATTTTCCGTGCAGGGGGAGCAGTTTGAGGCAGCTGTCAGTAGTATTCGCAGTGTCGTATGGGAAAATTTTCAGCCAAATTTTTATATCCTGGCACCACGACAGTTACTGGAGTCAAAACCGCAAACCTGGCTGATGAGTGCTTTTATCGATAAGCAGCATAAAGGCCTGTTAAAAACCCTTTTACAAAAGTTTCCTACGGTAACCCTGCTGGATATTTCAGAATTAATGCTGCGCATCAAGGGTATTATTCAGCGTGCCAGTGTGGCGCTGGAATTCTTTTTTGTGTTCGCCACTCTGTCAGCAATTATAGTATTGTTATCGGCATTAAAAACCACCAACAGACAACGCGAGATGGAAATAGCACTGTTACAGGTCATGGGTGCTAATAGTCGTCAGAAATTTGCTTCACAGGTTACAGAGTTTATACTGATGGGCCTGCTGGTGGGTACGTTTGCTGCACTGTTTTCCAGCCTGACCGGTTGGCTGGTTGGTAAACTGTTTTTTGACTTATCCTATACTTTTTCTATTAATTTATGGGTTATAAGCCTGTTAAGCTCGGTCGTGTTAATCAGCGTTATGGGGACACTGTTTATCAGAGGTTCTTTTTCAATCAGCCCAATGCGTTTATTACGCAGTTAATCAGCGAATATGTCGTCAACCACAGACAAAGATATAGATTTCTACAGGCAGTCAATTTCAGCCAAACTGGACTGGAATGACAAACTGCAACAGGCCCTCGAATTAGCCTGGAATGCTCCAAAACCTGATAAGTGCCGACCCCGTGCGCTTGATGCCGTGTTACGACTGCTGGATTTCGCTGTTGATGAAAAAACCATATTGGCGACACTGGTGAGTGATATGGGTCTGAGAGATAGTCTTTCAGATGACGATATCAAGTTACAGTTTGGTGATGAAGTATTGATGCTGGCTCGTGGTGTTATCAAATTGAATAGCTTTCAGGATTGTAACGAAAACAGTTTTCGTACTCCTGAGCAGGCAGAAAAATTGCGTCGTTTATTGATGGCTATCATAAAAGACGTTCGTGTGATGCTGGTTAAACTGTGTTATCGCGCCAGTCGTATGCAACTGTTAAAACATTGCAGTTATGAACAACGCCGTTGTATCGCCCGTGAAACGCTGGATATTTATGCGCCGCTGGCCAACCGTTTAGGCATAGGTAAGCTGAAATGGGAAATGGAAGACCTGTCATTCAGAGCGCTGGACCCGCAAAATTTTAAAAGGATTGCTACCTTGCTGGAAGAGCGGCGGGTAGATAGAGAACTGTTCATCAAACAGTTTACCGAGCAGTTAAATGAATTAATCAGCAGCCAGAATATTAAGGGTAAAGTTAGCGGTAGGGTAAAACATATTGTTAGTATCTGGCGCAAAATGCAGCGTAAAAAACTGGAGTTTCATGAACTATTCGATGTGCGAGCGGTGAGGGTTCTGGTTGACTCCATAGCAGATTGTTACGCGGTGCTGGGTATAGTACATACCAACTGGCACTCTATCCCTAATGAATTTGATGACTACATTGCCAACGCCAAAGATAACGGGTATCAGTCATTACATACGGCGGTTATCGCTGAAGGTGGCAAAGTAGTCGAAGTGCAAATCAGAACGGTTGAAATGCATGAAAAATCAGAATTTGGTGTAGCGGCGCATTGGCGCTATAAAGAAGATGTTTCGCTCGATCATCGAATGGAAAAAAGTCTGTCGGTGATGCGTGAAATGCTGGAAGGCCCGGATGAAGATGCCACCGATGCGCTGAACGGATTTTCTACTGAGCTGTCAACCGATCGTGTGTATGTCTTTTCACCTCAGGGTCAGGTTGTGGATATACCAGCCGGTGGTACACCGCTGGATTTTGCGTATTCAGTTCATTCTTCAATTGGTCATCGTTGCCGGGGTGCCAAGGTTAATGGCCGGATTACCAACCTGACATACGAGTTACAGACCGGTGAAGAGGTGGAAATTTTAACAGCCAAAGAAGGTGCTCCCAGTCGTGACTGGATGAATAAAAACCTGGGTTTCCTGAAATCAGCAGGTAATCGGGCCAAAGTAAGAAACTGGTTTAACCAGCTCGACCATGAGCAAAATTTTAGCGATGGTAAAATGATCTATGAGCGTGAGCTGGCAAAATTTAATTTTCGCGATGTCGACCTGAAAAAGCTTCTAGCCTATTTCAAACGAAATGATGAGGATCTTTTTTTTACAGATATCGGTAGGGGAGTTATTACCGGCGCTCAAATAATTGGTTTTCTTCAACACGAAAAAAATAGTGATGCGGATGATCCTTTTAAACGGTTAAAAAAACCGGAAAGAAGTAAGATTCATAATAAAGATGAAATAGTTATTCAGGGTGTCGGTAACCTGTTAACTCACTTTGGGAAATGCTGTAAACCTGTTCCGGGGGATGATGTGATCGGCTTTATTACCAAAGGTTCGGGTGTCACCATTCATAAACGGGACTGTAATAATGTCATGTCTCTGCCGCAGGAGCAGCGTGTCAGGTTAGTGGAAGTTGAATGGGGTGCTGGAACCGGATCGGTATTTTTAGCCGAAATAAGTATCACCGCATTTGATAGAACAGGATTATTACGTGATGTTAGTTCAGTGCTGGCGAATGAAAAAATAAATTTGCTGAGTATTAATTCCAGTACCGATCGAAATGAGCAAATGGTTTATAGCAAACTGAATATAGAAGTCTCCAGTGTAGAACAACTGATACTGATTATCGACAAGCTCTCGCAAATACCGAATGTGCAATCGGTTACGCGATCCCATTAAATCACCCTGATTATTTTAAAAAGTATTAGCTTTCAATGAGTTCCATTAGCCGGCGTTTCTGTATCGCCCCGATGCTGGATTGTACCGATCGCCATGACCGGTATTTTTTGCGCCTGTTCTCAAAACACATGTTGTTGTATAGCGAGATGATTACGACCTCGGCAATTATGCATGGTGATAGAGATTATCTGCTGGGCTTCAATCAGGCTGAACATCCTGTAGCCGTACAATTGGGTGGTTCTGATCCTGAAGTGCTGGCACGGGTAGCTAAAATTTGTGAAGACTATGGTTACGATGAAATAAATCTGAATGTAGGCTGTCCCAGTGACCGGGTTCAATCAGGTGCATTTGGTGCCTGTCTGATGGCAGAGCCAGAGCTGGTAGCAGAGTGTGTTACAGCTATGAAATCTTCAACCAGGTTGCCTGTCACGGTGAAGCATCGAACCGGTATAGATGAACAGGATTCCTGGGATGAACTGGTAAAATTTACCCAACTTCAGCTGGATGCAGGTGTTGATGCCTTGATTATTCATGCCAGAAAAGCCTGGTTAAAAGGCCTGAGCCCCAAACAGAACAGGGATATACCTCCGCTGCAATATGACTGGGTGTATCAACTTAAGCAAATGTTTTCAGGAGCAGAAATAATCATCAATGGCGGTATTAAAACCCTCGATGAATGCCAACAGCATCTGGCACAGGTGGATGGTGTGATGCTGGGACGGGAACCTTATGCGAACCCGTATATGCTGGCAGAGCTTGATAAACGTTTATTTAATGACAGTTCACGGGCAATTCCTGATCGAATGCAAATTTTACAGTCACTTTATCCGTACATTGAGTCCGAAATGTCAGCGGGTATGACTTTGTCTAAAATTATCCGGCATATTATCGGTTTGTTCCATGGTCAACCGAATGGTCGGTTGTGGCGTCGTTATCTGAGTGAAAATGCTTACAAAAAAGGTGCTGATATCCGGGTAATACAACAGGCTGCGGAGTTGGTGAGTTAACTGTTGATTCATTGTGCCAGATTCAGTGTTATAAAATTTAATATGGCTCTGTATGAAAATCATGTAATGTCGTCATTCCCGCATGCTTTTAGCGGGAATCCATTAATAACGAAGTTAAAACTATAAAAAGTGCCATATCCGTGATGGATTCCGGCTAAAAGCATGCCGGAATGACAGTAGTTTCGATACTTAAAAGTTTTACATGATTTTCATACAGAGCCATTATACTTTTTATCAATAATCAATAATCAATAATCAATAATCAATAATCAATAATCGATTTTATCTTTGTGCTCGTTTCGACTCGGTAGCCCTCGGGGGTAATCAGGTTACACGATGTAATATCTCTGTTACTGCATGGGATCAGTAAATATAACGGGCTCTGATGAGCCCGTTATAGTGATAGCTGTTACAGATCTTTCTTACAGAAATACCAGTCAGTGCATTCGTAGCCTTTGGTTTCACGCGCATTGGCGGCAACCATATCAGACAGTGGAGGGACAATTACCTTTTCACCCCGCTGAAATTATTTGATTTTTAAATCTGCTAACTCGCGAGAGTTAAAACTATACGTATTCCTGATTGGATCATAAGCCTGTGAATATTCTGTGTAATTAGCGGGTTAACTAAAATCCATTGAACTATTTTCGAGCTTAATTTGCATATGATTAATTTGCTGATATACAAATGATTTCTTGTTATCTAGCAAATCTTTACCTATATATACGGTACTACTCTTAAATAGGTTATTTGACTGATTAGCAGGCAACGAAGGCTATATTTACTTATTGTATCCGTAAAAATCGTTTGATGAGATTTATAATTAGACATGATTGATGAAGGAATACTGATAGTTGTCAACCTAACCGAAAACCTCAGCCTTTTCTTACCGAATTTGTGTGTGGAAATTCAGTAATCAACCGGTTATTTTAATCTCAACCAGATTCGACAGGTCGCGCAGTACTCATAGTAAATATAATTATGAATGATGAATTAAAACTGCTAGCCGAATTCAGCAACAATGCCACGCTATTGTTATCTCTGACTATTCTTTATCAACTATTCATCAGTCATCAGGACAACAATAAACTGCTGGTGCAGGTTGCCTCCGGGCTGTTGTTCGGGCTGGTTGTCATCATCGGCATGTCTTTACCTGTACACCTGATGCCAGGTGTCATTTTCGATGCCCGTTCGGTCATTTTAAGCCTGGGAGGGTTATTTGGAGGTCCGGTTACAGCGCTTATTGCCGCTGGAATTGCGGCTTTGTATCGAGCATGGCTGGGTGGTTCCGGCACATTAGTTGGCATACTGATCATTCTTACCTCATCAGCCGCCGGGGTTACCGGGTTTTACCTGCGCAAGTCAAAACGCTGGAGCGTCAAAGGTATTTCCTTCCTGGCATTTGGCTTTATAGTTCATGTACTGTCTTTTTTATGGCTGAGTTTGCTTCCCCCTGATATACGCTGGCAGGTAATTCAGCAGGTTAGCCTGCCCTTTCTGGTCGTGTTACCCACGGCTACTTTTCTGGCAGGCATGATCATGTTATTGGTCGAAAAGCGTTTTGAGGCAGAGAAAAAACTACGCGAAAGTGAAAGGCTTTTCCGCACCATTTTCGAACAGGCTGCAGTCGGTGTAGCCCTTATCGATTCAAACAGCGGACGTGTGTTGAGAATTAACAAATACTATTGCGATTTGCTCGGCTATAGTGTTGAGGAGTTATCATCGGTAAACGCCTTTATGAAAATTACCCATGACGATGATATAGCCGCAGATAAGCGTGACATGGAGCGTTTACTGGCTGCAGAAATCCACGATTTTAAAATGGCTAAACGCTATTTTCACAAAAATGGATCTACTGTCTGGGTGAATCTGTCAGTTTCATCGACCGCGTCTGAAGGTGAAAAACCTACCACTCATATAGCCGTCGTTGAAGACTATACCCGGCGTAAAAAGGCTGAGTTAAAACTTGTTGAAAGTGAACAGAGGCAACGACTGTTCATCGAACATGCCCCAGCCGCCCTGGCCATGTTTGATCACGAAATGCATTACCTTGCAGTCAGTCAACGCTGGGTTACAGATTACAGTCTGGCTGATAGCAATGACATGCTTGGGAAATCTCATTATGACATTTTCCCCGAGATACCTGAAAGATGGAAAGCCATTCATCGCCGAGGCCTGGAAGGGGAAGTAATAAGCGCCGACGAAGATCGATTTGAGCGTGAAGATGGCAGCATACAATGGATACGATGGGAAGTTAGGCCCTGGTTCAATAGCGAAGATAAAGTCGGCGGAATCGTTATTTTTACCGAGGATATCACCGAACTGAAAAAGTCTGATTTAGCACTTAGAGAGAAAGAAAAGCTATACATGGCCCTGTTTGAATATATGCCACTGGGCATGCTCATTACCGATCAGAAAGGGTATTACACCAATGCCAACCCAGGTATGTGCCATATGATGGGGTATTCACACGAAGAATTCATCGGCTTACATGCTACCGATATCGTTGCCTCGACAGAAACAAAATTTATCGATCCGGGTCTGGATATAATTATCAACACATCTAATTACAAGCGAGTGTGGAAATTGCGCCGTAAGGATGGCTCTGAATTCGATGCAGAAATATCGGCCACCAAATTGCCTGACGATCTAATTCTCGCGGTAATTCAGGATATCACTGAAGTAAAACTATCAGAGAGGGCTTTACGCGAGAGTGAATCACGTATGCGAACGCTGGTGGAAACCATACCGGATATGGTATGGCTGAAGAATACGGAAGGTGATTACCTGTATTGCAATCAAAAATTCGAGCGTTTTTTTGGAGCTAAGGAAGCTCAGATCATCGGTAAATCTGACTATGATTTTGTGGATAGAGAGCGGGCTGATTTCTTCCGCGAAAACGACCAGGCTGCGATGGCATCAAACAGGCCCACGATAAACGAGGAAGAAGTCACTTTTGCTGATGATGGGCATCATGAATACCTGGAAACCATCAAAACACCCGTTTTTTCTGCTAACAACGAGACCATCGGTGTTCTGGGTATTTCTCGCGATATTTCACAAAGGAAACGGGCTGAACTGGAACTAATAAAGCTTGCGCAGGCCGTTGAACAGAGTCCGGTGAGTATCGTCATCACCAACCTGGATGCGGAGATTGAATATGTTAACCAGGCTTTTGTACAGTTTAGCGGCTATAGCCGTGAAGAAGTACTCGGGCAGAATCCAAGAATTTTACAGTCAGCCAGGTCTCAAACTCAGAACTACGAGTCGATGCGGCATGATTTGCTGGAAGGCAAAACCTGGAAAGGAAAGTTATGTAATCGTAAAAAAGATGGCACAGAATATCTCGAACTGGCTATCATCACGCCAATCCGGCAGCCGGATGGCTCGATTACCCATTACGTTGCAGTAAAGGAGGATATCACCGAGAAAAAATTACTCGGAGATGAACTGGAAAAACATCGTCACCACCTGGAAGAACTGGTTGAACAGCGTACCCGTCAACTGGCCGTAGCCACTGAACATGCAGAATCAGCCAATAGGGCTAAATCGTCTTTTCTGGCCAACATGAGTCATGAAATACGCACACCGATGAATGCGATCATTGGATTGACCCATATTCTGCAACGAGATGAAAAAAACACTACCAATGCAGATAGACTGAATAAAATTGATGCAGCGGGACGTCACCTGCTTGCCATTATTAATGATATTTTGGACTTGTCCAAGATTGAATCAGGAAAACTGGTGCTGGAGCATACAGATTTTCATCTAGGTGCCATTTTTATCATGTTACCTCTATTTTTAAAGAACAGGCCAAAAATAAAGGACTGGAGATAGAAGTCGATCAAAATGCAGTGCCTCGCTGGTTAAAGGGAGATCCAACCAGGCTCCGTCAGGCGCTGATTAATTATGCTGGCAATGCCATCAAGTTTACCCAACATGGCAAGATTTCACTACGAGCTAAAAAACTGCAAGATCGGGATGGTGAAGTGTTAGTCAGGTTCGAAGTTCAGGATACCGGCATTGGCATGGATGTTGATAAAACATCCAGATTATTTAAGGCTTTTGAACAGGCAGACACATCAACCACCCGCAAATACGGAGGTACGGGACTGGGGCTGGCGATTAACCATCATTTAGCCCGATTAATGGGCGGTGAAGTTGGTGTGGAGAGTAAAAAGGGACTGGGCAGTACATTCTGGTTTACAGCCCGACTGGCTCATGGACAGAAAAGAAGTAGCTCAACATCATCCGTCGAATTGAGCGATGCAGAAAATATACTGCGTGGTCAATATGGCGGTGCAAGAATTCTTCTAGTCGAGGATAATGACATTAACCGGGAAGTGGCTGCAGATTTATTAAGTGGAGTAAAGCTGATTGTTGAAAGTGCAGAGAATGGTCGAATAGCGGTGGAAAAAACAACTGCTAATCACTATGACCTGATCCTGATGGATGTACAAATGCCAGAGATGGATGGTCTGCAGGCAACCCGGCTCATTCGTTCCAGTAAGAACGGTGCACAACTGCCAATACTGGCAATGACTGCGAATGTTTTTGAAGAAGATCGTCAGGCATGTCTGGAAGCAGGGATGGATGACTTTGTTGCCAAGCCGGTAGATCCTGCTGACCTGTACTCAACCCTGTTGAAATGGTTATCGCAGTCGACTGATTTTACAAACAATAAAATACCTGTATCGCACAGTACATCAACGGTGAAAAAGCCATCTGCCGCTTCAACAGTAGCCCCCGGGCCTGATCAAAACCCAATTAATCTCAATGCTCTGAGGAGTCGATTTGGTGATGATACTGTAAAGCATGCCTCACTGTTAAATAAGTTCATGATCCAGGCTGAGAGTATTATGTCTGAAATTACCTCAGCCTGTGAGCAGCAGGATGAGGGGGCCGTCTCTTTCCTGGCCCACAAGTTGAAATCATCTGCCAGAATGGTCGGTGCCGATACCCTGGCTGATTTATGCCTGCAACTTGAGGTTGCGGGTCAGCAGCGAAACCTTGTAGAAATTCTGGAACTTCAGGGTCAACTTCCGCCTTTACTGGAATCACTTAAGGTATTCGTTGAGTTTTTACAGGTATAATTTTATAAATGGTAACAGAGTCAGAAATGAAAAAATCTTTAACAAATTTATTAGTGGTTGATGATGATAGCTTTTACCTGGAAGTGCTCTGTGAGAGTTTACAGGAAATGGGCTATGTGACTGAAACAGCCAACAATGGCCAGCATGCATGGGATATATTAACCGAAAGTGCAGGCCGGTTTGATGCGGTGCTGCTGGATCGTATGATGCCAGTAATGGATGGCATGGAACTGCTTACCCGTATAAGGGCCGATGCAGAATTGCAGGCACTTCCTGTCATCATGCAAACCACCATGTCAGAAAAAGAAGAAATTTTGCAGGGATTAAAAGCCGGCGCTCACTACTACCTGATTAAACCATTCGAAAAGGATCAACTGCTTGCCATCGTAAAAACAGCGGTGCAGGATTATCAGCGTATTCAATCGATGCAGCAGGAAACAACAAAAACAATACAAACCCTCGCCCTGATGAACCAGGGCAGTTTTACCTTTCGTTCGCTGCAGGAAGGGCGTGACCTGGTGATGCTGATATCACGTGCTTTTCCGGCAGCCAGTAAAATAGTCATGGGGTTATCGGAACTGGTGATTAATGCTGTCGAGCATGGAAATTTATCGATCGGTTACGACGATAAATCGCGACTCAATAAACAGGGTATCTGGGAGCAGGAGGTAGCAAGGCGACTTGGTCTCCCTGAAAATGCCGATAAAGTGGTTAAATTAACATTCGAACGTAATGAACAGGAAGTGAAATTTCAGATTGAAGATCAGGGACAGGGCTTTAACTGGGAGAAATATCTGGAAATTAGTCCTGAACGTGCTTTTGATACCCATGGCAGGGGCATTGCCATGGCAAAATTGATCAGTTTCGATCATCTTGAATACAGGGGAAATGGTAGTCAGGTTGTTGCGACTGTGTTACTTAACTGAAAGATTTAACTATTGAGCACACTCTGATCCATGCCATTTATTACAACTGCAGTAACTTCATGTGTCAATTAACGATCCCATGAAATATCCGGGCTAAATGTTATTAACTTCAAAACTCCGGCGTATTGCTCTTAACCAACAGGGCCTGTTAAAAGCCGATTCTTTTGGTCATGGCAAAAAGGCGACATTGCGCGCTATCAAGCAGCTGGGTTACCTGCAGATAGACACGATTTCTGTAGTTGAGCGGGCACATCACCATGTAGTGTGGTCAAGAGTGTCTAATTATAAACCTGAATTACTTGAGCAACTTGTTACTGAGCGTCAGTTATTCGAATACTGGTTTCACGCTGCCTCCTGGTTGCCGATGAGTGATTATCGTTTTGCCCTGCCACGTATGGCTAACAATAATGGTGAGCGAAACTGGTTTAAGAGTTGTGACCAGAAATTACTACAGCATATTATTAAACGTATCAAAGTTGAAGGTCCGTTGCGAGCTCGTGATTTTAAAGATACGCGCCATACTAATAGTGGCTGGTGGGACTGGAAGCCTGCTAAGCAGGCACTAGAACAACTATTTATGCAGGGCGAGCTGATGGTCAGTAGACGTGATGGGTTTCAAAAGGTTTACGACCTGCCTGAACGTGTATTACCCGACTGGGTCGATACCTGTATGCCAGGCCTGGAAGAATATGCCAGTCATCTGATTGACAACACTTTACGGGCACATGGCTTTGCTACCTTTAAATCTATGAGTTATTTGCGTAAGGGACAAAAATTGCGTAATGCTATTAAAGAGCAATTAGTTTCACGCCTCGAAAGTGACCTGCTAACGAGCATAGATCTGGGAAATAACAATATTGTGTATTTTAATCCTGCACTGCTGGAAGCTCGCACACCACGAAGCCAGGCTCGCGTTAGCATATTATCTCCCTTTGATAATGTCATTATCCAAAGGCAACGGGTCAGTGATATATTTAATTTTAATTTTCAGGTTGAGTGCTATTTACCAGAGTTTAAAAGACAATATGGCTATTTCAGCTTACCGATTTTATATCGGGATCGCTTTGTCGGTCGTATCGATTGCAAGGCGCATCGAGCTATAAAAAGTCTCGAAGTAAAATCTTTGACTATCGAAAAGCAGCTGGATGCTAATTTTGTTGATTCTTTTCATCAGGCCCTGTTATCGTTTTCAGCTTTTAATGGCTGCCAGGAAATAACATTCGCATCTTCCTGTTCAAATGATTTTTCCAGCATAATATCCAGAAGGCAGAACTAGTCTCTTTCAATCCGGTTTATAAGTTCTAAAAGTCAGGTTTATTCTCGGGCTGGTTGATTTTTTTGTTTTCGGTAAACAGTGCAACCAGTGGTTTTGAGTCGTACCTTTCATCACCAGCAGGCTACCTGCCTGCAGATTCACCGACAGGCTTTTTTTAGTGTTTTTGTGCTTGAAAGAAAATTTCCGTTCTGAGCCGAAACTTAAAGATGCGATAGTGGTATTGGTTCCGAGAGCTTTTTCATTATCACTGTGCCAGGTCACTCCTTCCTCACCATTATGGTAAAGATTAACTAAACAGGAGTTAAATTCGGTATCACATTTTTGTTCAACGATGTCTTTCAATGCTAATAATTCTGACGTCCAGGGCAGGGCATGTCTGGTGGTTTTGGAATAGGTGTAGGCGTAGTTGCCATCGCCATACCAGGCAATTTTTCGTTTGGTAGTTATATGTTTGCCGGCGATGATCACTTCATCAGGTTTCCAGTCAACCGAGTCGAATAGAAGATCAAAGTAATGTTGTGCTTCAGAGTGATTAAAAATTTCTCCAAAATAATTTACTTCACCATCAAAGGGTAAAAGATTTAAAGTCGGGTCATAATCAAATAAATCCATGAGTTATTGATTTAATAAGTTATTGAGCTTAATTTTTTGCACAGCGCCATGCAGGCCGGGTTGGTTTTGCAGTAAAACTCGTAGTGGAATATTCGCGACATAGGGTTTAAAGCGACCCTTGTCTTCAAAGCGTGCCCTGCATTCACTATTTTTGAGAAAATCTATAATTTTAGGGGGGATTCCACCAGCGATATAAACACCGCCTTTGGCACCTGTAATCATTGCCAGGTTACCTGCGGTAGATCCGAGTATCCGGCAAAAGATAGATAATGTTTCTACCGCCAGTAAATCTTTGCCAGCGATTGCCGCCGTTGATATTTCGCTGGCTGTTGTGAGGGGGTCTTTTGATGCCTTAAGTTTGCACAGAGCCTGATAAATATTAACGATGCCATCGCCAGATAACAAACGTTCTAACGACACATGTTGATAACGGGTTTTTAATTCAGACAGTATGGCTATTTCCTGATGACTGGCAGGTGCAAATTCTATATGGCCTCCTTCTCCGTCGAGTACAATAAATCCTTTGTCGACTGGAAGCAGGGTGCACATGCCAAGCCCGGTACCCGGCCCTAATATGGCGACAGGTTTTCCTTCCACCGGGGTACCGCCACCTAGCGGTAGCCATTCATCGGGCTTAATAGCTGTAACGCTGTATGCAATAGCTGAAAAGTCATTAATTACATCGACCGGAATATTACCAAGAGTAGCTGACAGTTCAGTTTTACTGAAGGTCCAGTGGCTATTGGTAAAGCGGATAAGATCCTCGTCTACGGGGCAGGCGACTGCCAGGCAAACAGCTTCGGGCATGTTATTCCACAGCCCTGTTTTAGTAACTATAGCAATAAAGTGCTGTAACCCTTCGATAAAAGTAGCGTGCATGGCAACGGATAAAACCGTGATCTCTTTAAGTTCATCACCATCGATATCGTGCAGTGCAAAGCGCGCATTGGTGCCACCAATATCTGCCACCAGGTACCAGGCCTTTACATCAGGCATGATTTATTCACCATTCAAGTCAAAAAGAAATACAGAGTTTATCTCAACGCTAGGCCACTTTCAGCCTATTTC
>ERZ890953.807-NODE-807-length-16994-cov-9.340398_pt1 | contig 16994 bp, 19 predicted proteins | sample MGYA00521264_ERZ890953 | MGnify/ENA primary metagenome ERZ890953 (study PRJEB32303, sample SAMEA104408629) | aquatic metagenome | biome: Brackish water; feature: Chemocline; material: water | place: Baltic Sea | collected 2014-10-26T21:54:00 | depth 200 m ...
CCATTCATGGAGGAATGATACCAAAGGTCGACGCGTGTCTTGAAGCCGTCAATGGCGGAGTGGAAAAAGCCCACATTATAGACGGACGAGTGGAACACTCCATACTTCTAGAAATTTTCACAAGCGAAGGCGTTGGAACGGTTATAAAATCAAAATAAACTCTTATCTTAAGCATAGACTTTACGATGATTTTTAGTTGAACTAATATTCACTCTTAATATGAGTAAAAATTGTCCTTTGTCAATATGATTTACCTAGCTTTATGTTATATTACTTTGCTTTTATCTAATCATGATTTTTATAAAAATGGTGTTTGACTTTAGCAAATTTTATTTTCTGGAGTGAGATATGAACTTTGGCAAGCTTTTATTTACATCTTTTATTTTAATGTTTACGGGTTGTGAAGATAAAAAAACAAGCAATTTAACAGTGCATTGGGATAGAGACATGTGCGCTAGATGTGTAATGGTGGTGAGTGACAGACATAATACAACGCAGGTTATAGACCCAAAAACTGGTAAAAAATATGTTTTTGACGACATTGGCTGTATGGGAAAGTGGTTTAAGACAGAAAAAATCTCTTGGAGCGATAAGGCAAATGTTTGGATTACCGACGCTAAGTCAGGTGAGTGGATAGATGCACGAAAAGCGTTTTATGACACTGATAACGTCACCCCAATGAATTCTGGCTTTAGCGCCCATAAGCTAAAGTCTGATATAGAAAAAGGTAAAGAGATTATTGATTATGCTGAAGTTGTAAAAAGAGTTTTAAAGAGTAAGATGTGAATTTATTTTTGAGACCGTTCAGAGTTTTTTGTCAGTAACCGATAGTCATTAAAATTATATTATAGTTCAACAATTTAGTTTGAAACTTAGAGAAAGTTCCAAAAACTACACCTTAGGGAACAAATTATTATTTCCAAACGACTATAGTTTTTTATTTTCTATAATTTTATCCATAAGGTTTAATAAATCTTCATGTTGAACAGGCTTACTTAGCAAAAGGTCACAGCCATTACTTTTAACCTCATTACTTGGAGAACCAGTTAGTATTACAATAAAAGCTTTTATCTCTTTTTCCTCTAATGCATTAGACAACTCCCATCCATTCATAATTGGCATCTTTACATCTGTTATTAAAACATCAATTTTTTGATTTTCCATTATTTCAAGTGCTTCTTTGCCATTAACACTTTGTTCTACATTCTTAAAAAACTTTTTAAAAAATGTAACTGTAGATTCTAGAACTTGAATTTCATCATCAACAATTAATATTTTCAAATCCTTAACTTTTTCACGTAATTCATGTACTCTATTCACTGTAATTTTCCTTATGCTTTTGGAATTTTTATCTCAAAACAAGCTCCACCATCTATATTGTATGCTTTGATGGCTCCATTAAAATGTGTCTCAATAATAGTTTTTGAAATATAAAGACCTAGTCCAGTTCCACTAGATACACCTTTAGTTGTAAAATAAGGTTCAAATATTTTTCCAATACTTTCATTTGAAATACCACCACCATTGTCGCTAACTTTCAATAGTATCCAATTGTCTTCCTTTGAGACTTCAATATCAATATGTCCATTCTCAATATTATTATTAGAGATAGCATCTTTTGAATTATTAATAAGGTTTAGTATGACTTGAACAAGTTCTCTCTTGTATATTGATGCCTTTATATCACTACTGCAAGATATATTCAAAACAATAGATGAGTTAATAAGACTAGGCCCTATAATAGAATTAGTTTCCTCTATAACCGACAGAACTTGAATATCTTCTTTCTTCTAATTAGGACTGAAAAAGTTTTTAAAATCATCAATTGTCTTACTTAAATGTTCTGTCTGTGTTAGTATTGATTTACTATTAACTTGTAAATTTTCCATCGTTATTTCTTCAAAATCAATGTCTGCAAGAGTATTATTAACATTCATATTAATAATCTGTAAGGGTTGTCTCCATTGATGAGCTATCATCCCTATCATCTCTCCCATAGCAGCATGACGTGATTGTGCTATCATTATCTCTTCTTTCTTTCTATTTTTTTCTATTTCTTCGTTAAGTTTTTTATTGAGTTCTTCTTGATAATTTTTTTCAAGTTTCATGGCTCGTATTTTTTCTATAGCCATAACGGAGATAAATTTGCTAATCTCAGTAAGGTAATGAAGTGCTACTTGAGATTTTTCATCTATAATAGGTACATCACTTAAAGCTTCCATATACGCTTTTTCATCAAAGCCATATTTTTTTGCGTTTGCACGGAAAAAAGAGAGGTCAGGTTCTTCAAACAAAAACTGTCCAACATAAACATTTGCAATATGATGTCCCTCTATTGTAATTGGTGAAGCACAATCAACCATACCATTTTTACAGCGATAAACTGTGTATTCTTTACCTTCTTCGAGATCATTAGCTAACTGAGTATCACTTTCTAGACACTTCTGACAGCTCTCTGCATTGACTCTATGAAAATCTGTGCATATCTTCTGCCATTTTTTTGCAATTAAAATATTACCATCTATGTCGAGAACAGCTATCGTAGTATCAAATAAGTCAAATAGTCTATCTGTATTGTCTGTAGCTAGGATTTGTTTAAAGGCGAGTGAGATTTCTTCGAATTCTACAGATTTATTATCTGACAATGGAAGATTGTTTGGTAGTTCTTGAATCTCTTTATCTACGACATTAACATCGTTTTTCAATTCTTTTTCCATTGAATACTCCTTGTCAAACTATGAGTAAAATCTTTTAATTATATAAGTTTTTAGTACCACATTCTATCATAAGAAAATTTAATGAAGTATATAATTGGCACTCAAAATTGTAATACTGTTTTTAATTGCTTCTTTGACATAAAAGTCTTCCCTCTGTTTTGAGGGAATATAGCCATTCACCCCTGTGATGAATGGCGCTAACTTAAGCTAAAAAAGCCTATTTTACGACTAAATCGGTACTTAACTTTTTATTGGAAGTGAAACTTTAGCTTAACCCTGAAATATGAGACTTCAGGTAAACTTCCTAAATATTTTATAGTGGATTGTTTTTAAGATTATATGCCCTCATTTTATGAGATAAATTGCTTAAGTTAGCGCCATTCTCCCCTGGGGTGTAGCGTGTTAGTTAATAGATATTCAATCACAGGGGTATAAATTTGAGCACCTTATTAAATGCTTATTTTGCGACATGAGCTTATTAAATTGTAGTTTAAGAAAATAATAGGACTAATTTTTTGATTAAAACTAGGCTGCCAAATTGCTCTTAGTTCATATTGACCTTTAAATTCTAGTTCCTTTATTACGGCGGGGTTATGCCCCCAATCACTACCATTCCAAGCTTCAACTTTGTTCTTATATATGACTTTATGAACACCCCTGAAAATAACTGGAGTAAACAAGTTCAGAGTATTAGTAAGTTGCTGGAAAAATGAGTTTTGATTAGTGATTTCAATACAAGAATCAGCACCTTCAAACTCGGTCATAACTTTCTTTGACTTTTCACTAGAAACACACAAGATAAAGCAGTCCGGCTCATCAAAACTCTTTGAGAAAGTACAGTTTTTGAAACTTACGTTTGCATTACCTTTATCTAAATTAATAACATTAAACTCGGTAGCCGCTTTACCATGTAAATCATCAGTATTATTTACAACAGCGTGGTCTATGTAATGAGTAACCTTCTTTTTGCCTTCTTGAGGATCAGCAATACCCTGCTTGTGCTCTGTTTTTCTAAAATCATGAAGAGTCCCTATACGTATCCCACCCATTTTTAGCAATGACTGGTTATATTTTTCCGCTGAGTATCTGTACATATGTATTGCCCTTTAACTATTTATTAAGTCCCATTATAGTGAACTAAGACTTAATATTAATCATTAATAGAACACAAAATATGTCATTTTAAAGTAGAAATTTATTTTGTCAAAAACTGTAAATTTTCATCTTTAACAAATTTACTCTTAAATATAAAATCTCCTTTTAGCAAGAAACTAGCCATTATTCGGACAAAACAAGAGAATCTCTCAGCTTGCTGATGTTTCCTGAAAGTGTTCCGTTAATTGGTAAATAACCTATTAAAAGGAGATTATGTCCCTTAAGCTAATAAAGGGAATCAGTCGCTCTCATCAATGGTTTTTTATCTTCAATAATTAAAACGGGTTCCACAAACGGAGCCAAATTGGCTAAAAAATTTAGTAGTGTCATGACTGGACTTGCATAAAAAAACTTCACTTTATGGTTATAGTGCCATAGTTGATCAGCATATTGATATATTTTATGCGGAGTGTCACCAGTATTATCTCCATCTTTGTCAAATCCTGCATATTTATCCCAGTAGTTACGCTCTACGACATTTAAGTAAGTTACATCAGATTTTGCGGACTTGACCACATCGTCAATGTTGGCATAAATTGCGTTATTTACCATAGTGTTATTTTTTATTGCGCCATGGAAGTGAAATGCTTCTTTATTGTACGCGATAACATTGTTAATGATTCTTCTTTGCATTCCTTCTTCATTATGTTTTGTATCTAAGTAAATTCCCTGAGCGTTAAACTTGACACTATTTTTTTCAAATAGAAGGTTGGATACGCCTTTTAGAACAACTCCAATTCCTGCCGCGCCTTTGCAGCTTTGTATATCGTTATGGATAAGCTCACTCTTTTTTGAGCCCATAACCATGATACCTACAGAGTTGTACTTAAAGCTATTGTTTTTTAAGATGTTTTGATTGCTTAAGCTCATGTGAATTGCAAATCTATTATTTAGAAAAGTGTTGTTGTCAATCATGTTATTATTTGAATAGCTGAGTGTTACGTCTCTTGCATTCTCTATAGTGTTGTTTTTAATAACATTGTTATTGGAGTACCAAATTTTAAGCGCATCACCTCTAAGATCTATATCATTTTTTTTAGAGGTGATATAGTTGTTTGCAATAACTGAATCGTTTACCATAAGCATATCGATGCCATAGAGACTGTTTAAAATCCTACAAGAGTTGATTTCACACTGCTTGACATTTTTCATAGCAATTGCTGAGTCAATTTTATCCATTTTATTTCCGCTATTGGTGATAGTGATATTTTGCAGGATTACATGAGAGCTACTAATGGTTACAACGCTGCCAGAGCCGTCACCATCTATAACCACACTCTTATCTTTGCCAATGATGGTTAAGGGCTTGTTTATCGTGACATTGCCCAAGTAAAGTCCAGCTGGAAGCTTTAATGTTGCGTAGGCGTCTGCATTGTCAATTGCTTTTTGAAGAGGACTTGCAAAAGTGATAGATACAATAAAAAAAAGTTGTAAAAGTATTTTTGTCATTTTATAAAAATTTATCTTTTTGAGTTAGTAAAATCTATGAATGTTCTCCATCAAATTTGAAAGTTCCATGTCTTCACCTTGTTCTTCTAACAAAAATTTTAGGTATCTCTCTGTAGCTTCGGCGCTATATTCGATTTCCATTTTTAAAAGTTTTGCATACAAATCGGAAATGATTTCCACAACATGTTTGGACACAGCCTTTCTTGATGCATGATAACCAATGATTTTACCAGTATCTGTGTCTTTTCTGATCTCAAACTCAGTAAACACCCAATAGTATCTGCCGTCTTTCGCTAAATTTTTCACAACGGCATTGATGTTTTCGCCTTTAGAAATAGTCTCCCATAAGAGTTTAAAAACCACTTTTGGCATGTCGGGATGACGGACTATATTGTGAGCTTGTCCGATTAACTCCTCTTTAGCGTAGCCAGATATTTCCATAAAATAATCGTTGCAGTAAGTGATATTTCCCTTTTCATCGGTTTCACTTACTATATATCTTTTAGGGTCTAATTTTATCTCTTCATTGATAGGAGTTGGTTTGTGCATTTTAAATACTCCCGTTTATAAGTTTGATCAGACCTTCTGAAACTTGTTGAAAGTTTAGTATTCTAGCGCCATGATACGTTTTAGAAAACTTTTTTGCTGATTCGTAGGATGAAAATGCCGGTAGGTCATCACCTGCCGGTGAAGTTACACTGCTCCCATAAACAAAAAAGGCGCCTCTAGCGTCTATAGCTTTGAGCGTTGTTAAATCTGTCACTATGATATGTTTGAAATCATCTTCACTTTGTACACCCATCTCATACCACTTCCCAGGTCTGTGATAAAACTCGAACATAGACTTAGGAGAAGAGAAAAACACTTCTTTTCCATTTAGTAACTCTACTTTTGCCACCCACTTAGGATTTTCATACACTTTTAAATGTCTTACTAAACAAGTTGTGTCTTTAGTGTAATTCATACTATACGAGTATAAAAAACTTGATATTAACAATATTCCAATTACTATTTTTCTCATCATGACTTCCTTTAAACTAAATCTTTTTTCTCAAAAATTTTATAACCTAAAAAGGCGAATATTAATCCTAAAACCAAAGGATAACCTATAGACAAAAGAACAAACATACTTTGACTAATCGAATCAAGTATGTAAAAAGCGACAGGACCCATAACTGTTAGTTCAGGGTCAAAAAGTGAAATTGCGGCAACTCTAAATAGTTCCATCGGATTTGCCAAACTGATGAAAATAATCAACTCCTCATTAAACCTCTGTTGCATCATGAGAGATATAAGCGCTATATCTATAAAGGCGAGTAAAAATATCCATATAAAAAACGCTATTCCAAGGGCTACTTCAGAGGATTTTACAAATGAGGATATAAAAAACGCTATCCCTAAAAAAGCGGAGGAGAGAGCAAAAAGAAGTCCTGTATATAAGAAGAATATACTCCAAGGTATGTCTGCACCTTTGAACGCCCCATAAATGACCGCAATTACCATGGCAAAAAGCACAGGAAGATATACAGTTATAAACCTGCCGATAATCTTGCCCCAGTAGTATTGTTTAAGCGATATTGGAAAAGAGAGCATGTACTCCAAGATATGGTTGTCTCTGTCTCCTGAGATGGAGCGCACAGTTGTTATGAGTATAAAGATAGGGAGTATCACTATGGTGATTTGTATATACATAAGCAAAAGTCTGCTTAAACCGCTAAATCCCATAACTTGTGACTCTGTTACGCCAGCTATGAAAAAGAGCGCGATGAGCCCGCCAAACACAAGAGAGTAAACCACAAACCATTTAGCTCTGATAGACTCTTTTAAATCTAAATATGCAATTAAATATAAATTTTTCAAAAAGATTCCTTTGAGTGTTTAAACTGTTTCATCTGATACAATTTTTCCAAGATCCATATAAATTTGTCTATTAACCAAATCTTTCACCTCTTCAAGTCTATGGGTGACAAATAGTAAAACTTTTTCTTCTTCGTTTTGTTTTAAAAGTCTATAAAAATCATCTCTTGCTTTTGGGTCAAGGTTTGCAGTTGGCTCATCATATATAATGATGTCACTTTTCTTAGCCAAACTTATAGCGATGAGCATCTTTTGTTTCATCCCTCCACTAAGTTTAAAAAATGATTTGTTGAGGTTAGCCTTTATATCAAGCTTCATCTCATTTGCATAATGCAAAATCAACTCTCTGTCAACTTTTGCGCTTATGCTGACATACTGAATCAATTCATCAAGACTTAGCTTGATAGGAGGGGGAAGTTGTGGTACAAAACTTATCTCTTGCAGTACTTTAGTCCTCTCTTTGATGGGGTTTAAGCCATTGATAAGAACTTCACCCTGGTCTGGATGATAATAACCAAGTATGGAGCGAATGAGTGTAGTTTTACCCGCGCCGTTTGCACCCATGAGCGCTATAGATTCGTTTTTGTTAAATTCACAGCTTACATTATCAAGAGATATATGTGAACCGAATTTTTTAGTTAACTGTGATACTTTTATCATTAAATATTACCTTATATCAAACTTTTTAATCTAAAATCAAAATTAAGAGCGTCTTCATGACACACATCAATACATCTTCCACAAAGTGTACAATCAGCTCCAGTTATATACTCTCTTGTTATATCTTTTTCTTCTCTCTGTTTATCGTATTTTGCTTTTGTTATTTCTAAGACTTGATTTTCAGAGCATACGTCATGACACACCATGCAGTGATCACAGTTATCATTCCACTCTATTCTTAAGGCACTTGCTTTTCCTATGAGTCCATATGTTGTTCCTATGGGACAAAGGTATGTACACCAAGCGCGGCGAGAATAAAAAACTTCAAAGGCAAGTACGATAAGAACCCAAATCAGAGTTAAGGACCAGCCATAAGTAATGGCGCGACTTAAAATACCGACAACGTTCAAAGTCTCAAAAACCAAATAACCACTTGTAAAAGAGAGTATTAAAAATATCGCCCAGAAAAAATATCTGATTCTATGATCAAACTTTCTATCTTTGATGATTTTTTTTGCAACTAAGGTATTGTGCCACTTTTCACCTATTTCACTTAGGATTCCATAAGGACAAACCCAAGAACAGTAGCTTCTTCCACCGACGAAAATATAAAAAACGACAATGGTGCTTACTCCGATTATGATGTTTATATGCAGATGATGCTCTGCTAGAAACATCTCCATTGTCATAAAAACATCTATAAGATGAAAACCTAGAAATCTTGAACCGCTTAACGTTCCCTCTAGTACTTGAATGTCAATAGCAAAAGATAAAAAAAAGAGTAAATGAATAGCTATGACAAGTATCCATCTTTTCATTCTATAGCTAAAAATTTTCTTTCCATCTTTAGTCGTACTAAAAAAAGTTGACCAAAATGATGTTCTTTTTATAGTCTCTCTACTATTATATTTATCCATTATAGTGTCCTGTTACTTTTTGACCGCTTCCGCTCGTGCAGGAAATTCACCTATCTCGTTCGCAAATCTTCTTAAATCATCTTTATTTAGTTTTATTAGAAGACCTTTCATGATCATATTTTCTTTTCTGCCTGCTTTGAAATCATCTAGTTTTTTATATATATCATCGCTAGTTTGTCCAAAGAGTCTAGGTCCCATGAGCGCTTTTCCATTCTGCTCACCGCTCCCATTTACTCCATGACAAGATGAACATTTTCTTTTGTATTCATTGCTTACTTTAAAAGCTCCGACATTTCCAGCTTTTTCTCTCAGCGCGTTAAGCTGATCCATCTCTTTGTCTCTGTCATCTTTATTTTTTACAGTTGACTCTGTCTGCTCTGCTGTACGGCTACCTATATCTTCTATAACCTTACCATGAACACCACCGTTATAAGCTCCACCGTTTGACGCGACCCATGCTGCAAGCCCGACTATGAGTATTGTGAAAAACGCTACGATTATATTTTTAAGATTTATCATTATTATCCCTTATTTTTTTGATTTCTTGATTGAACTTATATATTTCATCAGCCATTTCTCTAATCTCTTTATTGCTCATCATGTTGATAAGGTCTGTCATTAATGCATTCTTTTTCTCACCACTCTTAAATGCCTGAATCTTTTCATAAACATAATCGGAATCCCTGCCAAGTAAAGATGGCCCAATAATCCCATTTGCATAGTCATTATGACATGCGGAACATTTAACTATAAATTTTTTACTTAGTCTGTTAACTATCATGGAGATTCGAACCTCTTCGTAGGGGCTTCTTACATTCATATTTGCATCTATGCTTGTTCGTGGTCTAACCCTAACCGATGCATCACTGTTTGCAGGTTGCGCATTTTGGTCATATTCACTTTTTTCACCATAGTCATAGTAAAAAGAATCATTTTTAGATGTGTTTGCATCTTTTATTTGTACTTTTTGTTCAAGCGCATTCTCATTTTTAACAACTTCTATTTTGGAACCTTCTGTTACTAGAACAGGAGTTGAGGACTCTTTGGCGTTATTTTCTTTTGAATCGCTGCATGACGCTAAAAAAGAGATTAGCAAAAAGCTTGAAGCGAACAACGCTGTTTTACTCTTTAAGTTAGAATTTTTATTTGTCATAATTAACCTCTTTTATTTGTATAATAATCTTCATATGTAAGTCTTGGTTTAACAACTATAGATGGAATGTTTGTAGGACAGACTTCTTGACATGCCCCACAACCGATACATTCGTCATAAATTTCTGGACGATTTCCACCCTTAGCGTCTCTAACCATAGAAATTGCACTGAGTGGATTTGGAACAGGGCACATGTCGGCACATAAAGTACAAGCTTTTCCCTCGTAGTCATCAAACTTAGCAAGGAGTTTTGTTTCTAGCTCATTTATATGTCTTACAGAGTTTATGAACTTTTGCATTTTATTATTGTAGCCCTTTGGCACAGGTTCATTTTTCATAGCTAAGCAAGTATCTGGAAATTCTAAAACCGCAATTCCCATTTTTATATCTTCAGCTTTTTCACAACTATGATCAAGCGCGCCACTAGGACAGGCTAAGACACAAGGAACAGCATTACAAGCGTAACAGGCTCTTACGTTTGCGTCTATGTAAGGGGTTCCCTCTCCAAAGCCTTTTGTGATGTCGGATAATTCAATCGCATGATAGGGACACACTTGAACGCATTGACCACATTTTATACATAAAGCCAAAAAGTTGTTTTCAGCTACGGCGCCTGGAGGTCTAAGTCTGTTTTCATTCCCTCTTGCATAAGGACTGAAAACTATTCCACCACCTAAAACAAGTCCCAATATACCAAGGGTAGAGTATTTAACAAATTCTCTTCTCGTAGTTTTAACTGTTTTCATCATTATCCTCTCATTCAAACTTTTATATTATAAAGCGGTTTTTACAATTTTTGGTTTTTTATCTTGCATTAAAAAAAGTGGCTTTGTAAAAGGAGCCAATTTTGCTAAAAAATTTAGTAGTGAAATAACCGGTGAACCATAAAAAAACTTTACATCAGTATTGTAAACCCAAAGTTGGTCGGCGTATTGGTACACTTTATGAGGAGTGTCTCCAACGCCATCATTATTTTTATCAAAACCTTCATAATTATCCCAATAGTTTCCAAGAATTTCATTTTCGTCGGTTTTGCTTCCTCTACTGTCATTTACAATATCTTCTATGTTACCCATGATGATATTGTTTTTGAGGGTGTTGTTTTCACTAAGAGAATGAAAATGGATCGCTTCTGAATTGTAAAGAATCTTATTTCCTAAAATCCAATTGTGCGTATCAGGTTCAAAGGGTGAACGATCAATATATAAACCCTGCGCGCAGTAGATAATCGTATTGTCTTGAAGTGTGAAATTTGAAACATCCTTAAGACCGATTCCCATCCCCGTTGCACCTTGTGAACTTTTAATGACATTTCCAATCGCTATGGAATCTTGAGAATACATAAAAAATATCCCAACGGAGTTCATCTCATAAGTATTGTTTTTAATGATATTTTTCCCAGCGTACATGAAGTGTAAAGAGTACCTGTTATGTTTTCCATAATTGTTTACAATCTCATTGCCATGAGAATACCATACAACCATGTCGCGAGATTTTATTAAGGAATTTCCTTTTATTAAATTGTCGTTACTGTACCAAAGTCTTAATCCATCGCCACGAAGACCTAAGTCTAAATCTTTTGAACTAATGAGGTTGTTTGAGATAATGGAGTTACTAAGCATTTGCATATCAATTCCAAAAAGGCAGTCTTCAATAACGCAATTGCTTATCTCACACTGCTTGCCATCACTTATTGATATAGCCGCGTCCAGATTTTCATGTCTATCACCACTTCCAATAATTTTTAGATTTTTAAGCGTTACGTAGGAGCTTTTTACAGTTATAACTGTTCCTGATTGTTCACCATCTATGATAACTCCATCTTCTTTACCTATAATCGTTATTGGTTTGCTTATATTGATATTGCCTTTGTAAATGCCAGCAGGAAGTTTTAAGATAGAACCTTCTGGCGCATTATCAATTGCTTCTTGTAATACATTAGCATTAACTAAGTTAAATAAAACAAAAGCGATAATCAATAGAATTTTAAACATTTAATACCTAACTTAAATTTATGCTTGCATCTCTTTCATTGCTTTTTGTGAAGCAAAAAAAGCAAGAAGACTTAAGAGACTGATAGCAATTATCATGTAAAAACCTATCGATGGATAGGAGTGAGTTGTAAACTGCGCTATTTTTCCATCTCCAAAAACTGTAGGCATAAAAGGTTTTATTTTAAACGCTCCCCAGTCATGTAGGTTATGTCCAAACCAATAGAGCCAGTAAGAGTAATCAGCTATAAAAAGTAATGGCAGTGAAGCAGGCACAAGCATGACGAAGTTTAGCATTTTGTTGTTATACGCAATAAAATAAATCATTCCCAAAGAGAGGGCTAAAAGTGCGTAGATTCCGATTGCGCGCTCAATTTTACCACCAACCCACATAGGATCCATTCCTACATAGTGGTTGATTGTATTCATCTCATGAACCTCACCGCTAAATCCATCAAAATGAAAATAGACAGGTATTCCTTCAGGAAACGCTTCTTTTGGATAGTTTGGAGCTTCAAGTGAAACAGCCCAGATTGGGAGTGACGCCGGTCCTGTTTCAGCCTGAGTTTCTATCATATTTTCTAAATTATCGTATGCTTCTTTATCTGTTTGAACACTTTTATATCTACCATGATTGTAAAAATTCCAAACTGATTTACTTAAAGATGATACTTCATCAATTTTAGTCTCACTAATTTTATTGAGCGTACCGTGAAAAGCAATCATTGGAAAAGTGAAAGAGAGAGTTAAAATTATCAAAGCTAAAGTTGCAAATATTTTTGCTTTTGTTAAACTAGGGTGCATTTAGATTCCTTATGCGTAAAGTAAAAATTCAAGATTAAATTTCAAGATAACTATAAATCCTCAATTTTTAATTCATCGCCCATTGTATAGAAAAATTTGTTTTATGTGATTGATTTGCATCAAGTAACAATGAAAAAAAGGGAAGAATGAAAATTCTTCCCTTTCTGTGAATTTAAGCTATTCTATTTTTTAGAATAAGTTTGCATTTTCATCTATCCATTTTAGATATTCGATAATGTCTTCTGTCTCTTTTTCACTCATATGTTGATTAGGCATTTTAAGATTGAAGTAATCTATCATACCTTTAACATAGGCGTCGTCATATTTATGTTGAGGGTGCATAATAAATTCTTTAACCCATGTTTCCCCGTTCTCATGTCTTTGAAGCACGCCTGTTAAATCTGGACCAGATGAAACTTTACCAATAACATGACAACCGCCGCATCCACCCTCGCCAAACGCTCTTTCACCTGCTTGCGTAGCTGAAGATTGTTTAGTGGCGACTAGTCTAACTAAAGCGTCTTTTGCTCTGATTCCAACATCCGCTGTTTTAACCATAAGCTGCCAAATCATATTTTCAAATAAAATAGCTTTCTCTAAATCACCAGCTTTAACAGCTTCATCTGAGAGTTTTTTCTGCGCTGGAATCTGTCCATACTGATCAAACGCGTCTGTTACAAGATCTGCAACAACTTTATGTTTGTCAAAATTATTGGCTTTTAAGAAAGCGACTACACTTTGGATAACAGCGTCAGTTGCGGCATTTACGGCAACAGTTTTGTCATATTCCGCTTTGAGTTCAGTTGGAGTCATAGTTTTCATTTTAAGTTTTTGAGCGCTAACATATTTTTTGTTAGGATCTTTAACCATCAAATAACCCATCATCTCTAAGTGAAGCGCAGAACAAAATTCAGTACAGTAGTAAGGAAAAACTCCCTCTAAGTCAGCTTTAAATTTAAGCTCAGCAGTTTCACCTGGTTCTAGTGAAGCATGAATGTCATGTTGATCAACTGTAAAACCATGCGTTTCATCTTGAGCACGTTCAAGGTTTGTTAAATACATAGTAACCGTATCACCTTTGTTTACAGTAATTCTCTCAGGGTTGATATGAGATCTTACCATGGTTGCGTATATAGTTACGTTTGTGCCATCTCTGACAATTTTTTCTTGGCCTGCTAAAGTTTTACCAACATGTTGCTTACCGGTTTTAGTATTTGTACCCATTGGATATCGAACATGTGGATGTAACTTCTCTGCTCTAATTGCGACAGCTTGGTGAGGCTCGCCTAAAGGTAAAGGCATATCAACAAGTAAATCCATATTTCTTCCACTAATGTCAATCAATTGATGATTTTGTGGGTGTAGAGGACCAACAGGGTTAAATCTATCAATTGCAAGTTTATTTAAAGAGATTATATACTTACCTTGAGGATCGGCAGATTTGCCTTCCATGCCACATAGGTGACCAACATTGTAATGAACGTTTTCTTTATCTAAAACTTTTAAAGTTTTATAGTTCCATTTTACAATTTGAGAATCAACATACATAGATGTATATATCTCACCATCTACATTTGAGTACTGGTTATGTAATGGCCCAAGACCTAGTTCTACTTGACCATGTAAAGATGATTTCATATCTAAGATAGGAATGCCGTATGGATCTTTACTAGCATATTTATGATCTGCAATAAGTTTCTTGATTTTGCTCCATTTAAAAACAGAAGCGTGAGTATCTAGCTTACCGCAAACCGTAATGTATTCACCATCAGGAGAAACATCAACGCCATGAGGTGATTTTGGCTCAGGAATTAAAAATAGCGCATCGTTTTCAACAGCTACCTTGATGGGAACAATCTTCATTCCGTTTACTATGTTGTAGTTTTTTTTGTCTTTTACGAGTTCAGCTAATTTTTCCCAGTTGTATACATGCAAAAAGTCAGTGTCATTTCTACTCATACCAGCTTCATTTGGTGGCATGCCAACTTCAATTCCACCTGTGTACATCTCTGTATTGAATGAGTTTGTAAATCCCCAGCCATATGAAACGCCTTTACCCGCGTCACTTAAATCCTGCATATAAGGAGGTAATTCAAGGGTAAAAGAATCTTTTTCAGCGATGCGACCTATTTTATCGTCAAATTTCCATAGCGTAACGCCACCACGGTACGTTTCTTTATACTCTTCAATTGGATGATAGTTGTTATCAAATGGCGCGGCATATTGACAAGCTTCTAGGATATATTCACTATTTGGCGTGAAAAACGCTCCACCATGTTCAGATTTAAAAACAGGATTTACAACAATCTGCTTAGTCTCAAAATCTTCTAAATCAATAACAGCGACACGAGGATTCGCTTTATCATTGATTACTAACCATCTACCGTCATATTTACCATCTTTTTCAGAAAGAGCGGGATGATGGGTATCGCCCCAATTGATTTCACGACCACGGATATTTCCTTGTCTTAAAATTTTTTTGCTATCTTCATCATAGCCATATCCTTGCCATGGTTCAGGTGTAAATACAGCAATGTATTTTAAGATTCTCATTGATGGAACGCCATAGACAATCACTTGTCCAGACTGACCACCAGAACTAAATACAATAAACTCATCTCTGCCGCCAGTAGCATTATAGGTTTTTGCAGCATGAATAACATCATTTTCAGTTAAGCCTCTCGCCTTCATTACTTTTTCTAACTCACCACCTGAAGCTGATACTATTGAAGCAGCGAGTGTTGTGCCTAAAATAAGTGAAGAGAGCTTTTTGAAACTATTGTTCATTTTTTCTCCTTTTAATTCCTTTGAGTTCATCGTATAAGTTAAAATTTACTCAAATGATTTGTAATGGTAGTATATTTTTTCTACTTAAAGTTTGACTAAGGTCAAAATATGAAATTAATTTTATTATTTAAGATTATTATGGGAAATTAAGTTCTTTAAATTAACCTAATTGGTTGACTTTATACAATCTTCTTGTGTAATGTCAAACTGAAATAGATGTGCTTTTGAAATCGCGTTTATATAAATATAAGATATGTTGATTCCGGCTTCTAAGAAGTTGATTGAAGATTTACATATGCCATTTTTTACAGCTTCATGCATTCTGCTTCTATTTTCTTTCCTTATCGTATCATCATTTTTACTTGCGGTGTTAATTTCAAAAGTATAAAGAAGAAGGGTCTCTTTATTTTCTATATGAACAAACTGAGTATAGTTGTCTATTTTTTGAGGCAAATTTTTTGTAATTTCCTTAACGAACATTTCTGCTATAATTTTATTTTGAGACTTCATCTCTTTTTTTGGGAATTCATCAGTTCTTGTCGGCAGCTCACTAGCATATATGAGCGTATTAAAAATTATCAATACATAAAGCAAGGTTTTCATAGTAATCTCTTTTTATATTATTTTAGAGAAGCATTATACTAAACTTTACACAATTAAAGTTTGATGATAATCAAGATAGTCTTTTTTAGTATAGTCTCTTGTCAAAGCGTCTCTATTTCCAAAAAAATTGTAGATTTCTTGTAAGATTGAGTTTATTTACCATTTCTTGGATAAGATGAATTAATATTTAATCTTTAGGAACAACACATAAAAAATCTCTCTATCCGTCTACAAATAATTTCAACTTCGGCTGAGCACTTCAACTCGATGACAGATGTTTTACCCTCAAAACTTGAAACTTTCCATGCCTAAAAAAATTGTCCTCATAGGAGCTTCCACGGGAGGTCCTGGTCAAATCGAAAAAATCGTGCTCGCTCTTGACGAATTACATGACGTCACTATGGTTATAGCGCAACATATGGCAATCGGGTTTACTCCTAGTTTTGCAAAAAGACTGCAAGATCGCAGTAAAAATCAAGTGAGCGTAATACAAAATAACGAGAGCTTGGAATCAGGGCGAGTTTACCTATGTTGCGGGCGTACGTCGCTTTATAAAAACGCGAACGCGCTCATGTTCTCTCAAAGCGAGTCTCCACGCAATAGCTTTAATCCAGATATAAACGTACTGTTTAACTCCTTCGTTCCTTTTACAAATGACTTCGAGATACTAAGCGTCATCTTAACCGGCATCGGAAGCGATGGCGTCGAGGCTTGTAAATCGCTTAGTGAAAAAGGAGCTTCATGCTTAACCGAGAGTGAAAAAAGCGCCATAGTCGACGGTATGCCAAGTCGCGCGAGAAAAGAAGTGAAAAACGTAAAAGTGCAAGAGATGAATGAGATAGTTCTAACGATAAAGGAGTTTTGCGGATAATGTTTAGTTTTTTTAAAAAGAAAAAAGAAG
>ERZ890953.809-NODE-809-length-16978-cov-5.145246_pt1 | contig 16978 bp, 13 predicted proteins | sample MGYA00521264_ERZ890953 | MGnify/ENA primary metagenome ERZ890953 (study PRJEB32303, sample SAMEA104408629) | aquatic metagenome | biome: Brackish water; feature: Chemocline; material: water | place: Baltic Sea | collected 2014-10-26T21:54:00 | depth 200 m ...
CATTGCGACCCTGCTCCTCTTTGGTTTCACCGGGCCAGCCTGCCGCAGCCCCAAGAAAGTCCTGACCGAGCACGACAAGCAACAGGTCAAGGACTGCTTGCTTCCAGAGGCCCCCAAAGGACCGGAGATTGTCCCGGTGAATGTCCTCTTTGAAGACAAGATCAGGCTCCTCTCATACTCCGTAGATAAGCAGCAGGCCAAGGCCGGCGATACCATTGCCATGACTCTCTACTGGGAATGTCTCGCCCCCGTTGAGGGCGACTTCAAGATCTTTGTACATCTCGACTCCACCAAGGCCAGAAAGACCTTCGACCACTATGCCGTGGGCGGACTCTACCCAACCTCCAACTGGCAGAAGGGTGAGATCATCAAGGACGAGATGGCCCTGCAACTTGACCAGAACTTCCCGGGCGGCCCAGCCAAACTCTGGCTCGGCTTCTTCGATGCCAGCGCCTGGAAGGAGCAGAAGCAGAACGTCCGCCTCGCCGTCAAGGATTCCGGGTCGGTGCGCGCCGACAAATCGGATCGGCTGCTCGTCACCGCCTTTATGGTCGGCGACGTCGAAGAGAAGAGGCTCCAGGCCAAGAAGGTCGCCACAGCTCCGACCATCGATGGCAACCTGGATGAAGCGGCCTGGCAGCAGGCACTAGTCAATGGTGGAAACTTCTACGCCACCGACGGCAAGCCGCTTCCCGACGGGGAAACAGTTGGAGTTGGAATCCTCTGGGATGACGAGAACGTCTACTTCGGCTTCCACGTCCAGGACAAGGACATAAACACTCCCTACACCACTCGGGACTCTACCCTTTGGAGTGGCGGCAAGCGGGGGGCCTCCGATGTCGTTGAGATCTTCCTCGACCCCGATGCCGATGGCAAAGACTACCTCGAACTGCAGGTCTCACCCGCTCGCACCATCTTCGACGCCATCTTCTCTGGCTATCGCTCCCCCACATGGCAGGAGGCCTGCAAGGTCAATCTGGCCGTGCAACAGGGAGTGGTCCTCGACGGCACCCTCAACGATGACAAGCTCGACAAGGGCTACGTTGTGGAGGTGGCAGTACCCTGGAAAGAACTGCCAGGAGTTGATGGGCCACCCACCCCCGAGCGCCTTTTCAGAATCAACTTCTTCAGGCTCTCCAACTCGGGGACCTGGGCTGCGGCATGGTCTCCGGTAGGCAATGACTTCCACGACATGGCATTGGCCGGGCGTGTCACCTTCGTTCCCTGAGCAAGCGCAGGTCCCTCCCACTAGAGGAACGCACCATGCCCGCACCGCCCACCACCCCTCCCCAATCGATACCCGCAATGGATGACGAAATGGCCCGCCTCGTCGCAGTTATGGCCCTGCTGCGCCATCCCCACAAGGGCTGCCCCTGGGACCGTGAGCAGACCCTGGAGTCGCTCAAACCATACCTGGTAGAGGAAACCTACGAAGTCCTCGATGCCATCGACTCCGGTGACCCTGACGAGATTCGCACGGAACTGGGCGATGTGCTCCTGCAGATCGTGTTTCAAAGCCAGATCGCCAGCGAGGCCGGCTGGTTTGATTTTCAGGACGTGGCCAGAACGATCTCCCGCAAACTCATTCGCCGGCATCCGCACGTCTTTGCCGACTCCACCGCCGAAACGCCTGACGACGTCATCGAACTATGGGAGGCCACCAAGCAGAAAGAGAAAGCAGGCGGAGGCCTCCTCGACGGAATCCCCCGCCAACTGCCAGCTCTGCAAAAGGCCCACCGCATGACGCAGAAAGCCGCACGGGTCGGCTTTGACTGGCCCGACGTCAAAGGAGTCCTCGACAAAGTCCATGAGGAGGCAGGGGAACTCGTTGCTGCGGCCACGCCCGAAGAGCAGGAGGCCGAACTGGGAGACCTGCTCTTCGCCATAGCCAACCTCGCCAGGCACCTGAAGATCGACCCGGAAGTGGCGCTACAAAAAACCAATCGACGATTCCAGGAGCGCTTTCGCCATGTGGAGACAGAAACTGCCGTCCGCGGCCGTCAGTTGTCCGACATGACGCTGACAGAGATGGATGAACTCTGGGACGAGGCCAAGAAACGCGAGCGAGACCATGGCTAGCCCGACTCCGGAGACCGGCGACTCCCGCCGCTCGGTGGTGAAGTCGGCAGCAATGATCACCCTGCTCACCTTTCTCTCGCGCATCCTCGGGCTGATACGGGAACAGGTGCGCGGGTACTACCTTGGCACCGGCACATCTTCCGATGCCTTCGGACTCGCAGCCACCATCCCCAACCTCTTTCGGAGACTGCTGGCTGAAGGGGCAATGACCGCAGCCTTCATTCCGGTCTTTACTGGCTACGTGAAGGGGGGAGACCGCAAGGCACTTTCCGAGTTCTTCTCCAATTTCATCACCCTCTTCACCTTCATAACCACCGTGGTCTGTATCCTGGGCATGGTCTACGCTGACTTTGTGGTCCACACCTTCTTCTCCTCCGGCTTTGGTGACGTGGAAGGGAAGCTGGCATTGACCATCCTCCTCACCCGCATCATGTTTCCCTATCTACTCCTAGTCAGCTTGGCAGCGATTATCCAGGCAGTGCTCAATAGCTTTCGAGTCTTCGCTCCCTCGGCCTTCACCCCCGTGCTCTTGAACCTCTGTATCATACTGGCGGCAGTGCTGCTCCAGGACTACTTCCCTGACCCATCTTATGCGTTTGCGGCGGGCTTCCTGGCCGGCGGAGCCGCCCAACTCCTCTTTCAGCTCCCCTGGTTCTTTCGCCTCGGCATGCGGGTCTCTTTCTCAGCTAACTGGCGCCATCCCGGAGTTCGAGAACTCTTCAGAATCTTTGTACCCGGGGCCTTCGCCGCAGGCATTTACCAGATCAACGTCTTCGTCTCCCAAATGATCGCGGCCAGCCTCTACGAAGGGTCCATCGCAGCCCTGCAATATTCCGTGCGGCTGCAGGAATTGGTGCTGGGCGTATTCGTCATCTCGGTGACCACAGTCATCCTGCCAACACTGGCCCGCCAACATGCCGCCGGAGACCGCAAGGGCTTCACCGGCACCAACCTGTTGGCCCTGGACATGATGGCACTGGTCACCGTCCCCGCATCCCTCGGCTTGCTGGCATTGCGTCGCCCCATCATCCAACTCCTCTTCCAGCAGGGGGAATTCGACGCCCACTCCACGGACCTCACCAGTCTGGCAGTACTATTTCACAGCATGGGGATCTACTTCATTGCGTCAAGCCGGTCGCTCAACCAGACCTTCTACGCCATGAAAGACCTCAAGACCCCCATGGTCATCGCAGCCATCGCCATGGCAGTCAACATCGGCGGCTGCTATGGGCTATCAGTACCCCTGGGGCACGGCGGCATTGCTCTCGCCAACAGCTTGAGCGCGCTGGCCACTTCTGGCCTCCTCTTTCTCTTCCTGCACCGTCGAGGCGTAGAAGTCCGCTTCCGCAACCACGTCTGGCTTCTGCTCAGATTGCTCATCTCCGGAGGTGCCATGGTTGCTGCCCTTCTGGCGCTCCAGAACTGGCTGCCACCGGCTGCCACCGCAAGCAAGCTGTCGCTGGCTATGCGACTGCTGCTGTACATCTCTGCCGGAGGAGTAGTCTTCACTCTGGGGACGCTGCTCATTGCCCGAAAGGAATTGCTCCGGCTCATCCTTCTTGTTACAAGGAAGGGTGGCTAAGGGGCTCTTCCTGCCGCCCATCTGATCTCAACGAGGTGATGGAATCATGACTCAAATGCTGCCTGACAAAGACGTCCGGATCCTACTCGTGGACGATGAGCCCTCGATCCGCAAAATCGTCAGCCTCCTCCTCCGCAACGAACAGACCACCCTCTTTGAGGCAACCAACACTACCGAGGCCCATGACCTCCTCCGGCGCGAGAAACCAGACATCATGTTGCTGGACATTGGACTTCCCGGAGAGAGTGGCCTCCAGTTTCTGGAGCGCATTCAGGATGAACTGGGGGAGACCCTCGTCATCATGTCCACCGGAGTCGATGATGCCCTGGTGGCGGCCCAAGCCATGCGCCTGGGAGCAAAAGACTACATCGTCAAACCATACAACCACGGAACCTTCCTCTCCAGTATTCGCAGTGCCCTCGAGAAACGTGAACTGGTTCGGGAAAATCAACGCTACAAGGAAGGTCTTGAACGGACCGTGGCTGAACGGACCAAAGAGGTGCAGGAAGCCCAGGATGCCACCGTCTTTGCCATGGCGAAAATCGCCCAGTCCAGAGACGACGAAACCGGGCTCCACCTGGAGCGCATGCGCGACTACAGCATCGCCCTGGCAAGCCACATGCTCGAAGAAGAGCACGCCATAGTAGACAGTGCCTTTGTCCTCGATCTCTTTCGCTCAGCGCCGCTCCACGACATCGGCAAAGTCGGCATTCCCGATGCCATCCTCCTGAAACGGGACCGACTGACCCCGGAGGAATTCACCCTCATGAAGACGCACTCCATTATTGGAGCGCAGTGCCTTGACGGTGCGGCGGAACTGGCAACATCTAAGGTCGGTTCCTTCCTCCGCATGGGCAAGGAGGTAGCCAGACACCACCACGAATCGTGGGATGGCAGCGGCTACCCAGACGGGCTGGCGGGAACAGACATTCCCCTCTCGGCGCGCATCGTTTCGTTGGCAGATTTTTACGACGCCCTGGCTTTTCCGAGAGTCTATCGCCCCACCAGTTTTCCCCATGAGAATATCAGGAACATGATCTCTGAACTCCGGGGTAAAAAGTTCGACCCGGAGATAGTCGACGTCTTCCTGGCCAACGAGGACAAGTTCGTCTCCATTCGCGTGCGCAGTGCCGATGAGAGTGTCTACGATGAATTTCCGCCAGGTTGATGCCCGCGCAGATGTTGCCAACGTCGTCTTTCGTCGCATTGAACACTTGCTTGCCACTAAGAAGACGCCCGTTTTCGCACTCCCTGCAGGATCCACGCCGCTGCCTCTCTATGAACGGTTGGTGGACGCCACCCTACACTCAAAACTGCCGCTAGGCCGGGCCAGATTCTTCGCCCTGGATGAATGGTGGAGCGAATCCGTCCCCGCCACCGCCACCTTTCGCAGGTTCTTGCTTGAATATCTCCTGATTCCTGCCGGAATCCCCGAAGACCGCCTGGCATCTCTGCCCACCACCGGTGATGCTGGTGCAACGGCAACCGCATACGAGGAAGCCATTTCCAGGGCTGGCGGCATTGACCTGGCCATCCTCGGCATTGGCGGCAACGGACACGTTGCCTTCAACGAACCTGGAACCCCCCTGGACAGCCTGACCGGTCTCCGGGAACTGACCGAGAAGACTCGCCGGGCCAATGCCTACCTCTTTACTGGCGAGAGCACTGTCCCAACTCACGGCATCACTGTCGGTATCGGCACCATCATGGCCGCACAAACCATAGTTGTCATGGCCCTGGGCCAGGGCAAAGCCAGTATCGTGAAGCAACTGCGGGATAGTCCCGTGACCAAGGATTTGCCAGCCAGCGCCCTCAAGCGGCACCCGGCAGTAGAGGTAATCGTGGACAGGCTTGCTGGGGAACTGCTCTAGGTCCGCGGCACCCACCTGACGAGATGTGCCGATGCTTTCAATACCTGCTGCCGATCAGTCCAGATCCCCATCCTCGGTCTCTTCCGGAGCCCCTTCAAGGTCCTCAGACTCACCGTCAACGTCATCATCTTCCTCTGGACCGCTCATTATGTCTTTGCGCAACAACTGACTTGAATGGAACCGAGTCGAGGTGGGAAGCTCTTCTGCCTCCTCCTCCACTTCCTCTTCCTCCCGCTCCGCCATGCGCTCGACAGCCACGACCCGTTCCCCCTTCTCGAGGTTGATAATCGTCACCCCTTGAGTATTTCGTCCAATGACCGAGATTTCCCGGACCGGGGTGCGGATGATCTTGCCGAAGTCAGTGACCAGCATCAACTCATGCTCATCTTCGACCATCATGGCCCCCACCACGTAGCCATTTCGTTCATTCACCTTGATGGTGATGATGCCCATTCCAGCCCGGCCCTGAACACGATACTCCTCAGCCGGAGTACGTTTGCCAAAGCCGTTGGAAGTTACCGTCAGGATCGTCACCTCGTCGTCGGGGATGATACCCACGCCAACAACCTCGTCCCCGTCCCTCAGGGCAATGCCTCTAACGCCCATTGTGGTGCGACCCAGGATGCGCAAGGAATCCCCTGGGAAACGAATGGAAAGACCGTTCTTGGTGGCCAGCAGGACGTAATGCTCCGGAGGCAACTCACGCACCGAAATGAGGTCGTCACCCTCGGCCAACACGATAGCTCTGATCCCAGTCTGCCGAATCTTCGCAAAAGCTTTGGTGGCAGTGCGCCTGACAATCCCCCGGCGAGTTGCCATAAGTAGCGTCGAGTCCTCCAGGAACTCCCGGATGGGCAGAATCGATTGCACCCGTTCACCCTTCTCGGTGGGAATCAGGTTGATAATCGGCTTACCTCGCGCCGTGCGACCGGCCATGGGCAAGTCGTAGACCTTCATGGAATAGACCTTGCCGGCATCAGTGAAGATCAGCAACAGGGTATGGTTGGTGGCAACGAAGAGATCAACGACAAAGTCTGATTCCTTGGTGCTCATCCCCTTCTTGCCGCGCCCGCCTCGATGCTGCGCCTGATAGAGATGCGTGGGGGCCCGCTTGATGTAGCCTTCACGGGAGACCGTAACTACCATCTCATCATCGGCAATCAGATCCTCGATACCGATCTCGCCCTCATGCGGTACGATCTCCGTTCGCCTCTCATCAGCGTAGCGATCGCGAATCTCTACCAGTTCAGTAGAAATAACCGACATCAACACCGCTTCGTCGCCCAGGATTTCGTTGTACCGCGCGATTTCACGGAGTATTTCATTGTACTCTTCGAGGATCTTCTCCCGCTCCATGGCCGTGAGGCGGTGCAGGCGCATATCCAGAATCGCTTGGGCCTGGGCACGGGACAACTCGAAGCCAGTCATGAGCCGACTGCGGGCATCATCGGAATCACGGGAGGCCCGAATGGTCGCGATGACCGCATCAAGGTTGTCTAGTGCCTTGACGAAGCCCTCTAACAGGTGGGCCCGTTCCTCCGCCTTGCGCAGGTCGAAGAGAGTCCGGCGAGTCACTACATCACGCCGGTGATCGATGAAACACTGCAGCACGTCCCGCAACCCCAGAACCCTGGGTTGCCCACCGACGATGGCCAACATGTTGACGCCAAAGGTGGACTGCATGGGCGTATGGGTAAAGAGCTTGTTGAGAACTACGCGCGGAATCGCATCCCGTTTCAATTCAACCGCGATGCGCATCCCTTCACGATCCGACTCGTCACGCAGGTCAGAGATGCCCTCTATGATCTTGTCCTTGACCAGGTCGGCAATCTTCTCCACCAACTTGGCCTTGTTCACCTGGTAGGGCAGCTCGGTGATGATAATGGACTCACGATCGCTGGCCTCATTGCGCTCGATATTGGCTCGAGCTCGCATTCGGACCAAGCCCCGGCCCTTAGCGTAGGCCTCCCGGATTCCTTCAACGCCGAAGATGAAGCCGCCCGTGGGAAAGTCAGGCCCCGGAACGATGGTCATGAGTTCTTCAACCGACACATCGGGGGTCTCAATGACCCTCAGGGTGGCATTGATTACCTCAGCCAGATTGTGGGGCGGGATGTTGGTCGCCATGCCCACCGCAATACCTGAGGAGCCATTGACCAGCAGTGCCGGAAAGCCTGCCGGCATAACCGTCGGTTCCTGCAGCGAACCGTCGTAGTTGTCAGCAAAAACCACCGTCTCTTTCTCTAAGTCGGCCAACATCTCACTGGCCAATCGCTCCATCCGAATCTCGGTGTAACGCATGGCCGCTGCACGGTCGCCATCGATGGAGCCAAAGTTACCCTGCCCATCCACGAGGGTGTACCGCATGGAGAAGTCCTGGGCCATACGCACGATGGTATCGTAGACCGCCTGGTCGCCGTGAGGGTGGTACTTACCAATAACGTCACCGACGATACGAGCGCTCTTCTTGTACGACGAATTCCAGGTGTTCTTCAAATCGTGCATGGCGTAGAGCACACGACGGTGAACTGGCTTCAATCCGTCCCGAACGTCAGGCAGAGCACGCCCAACGATAACGCTCATCGCGTAGTCGATGTAAGAACTTCGGATTTCCTCTTCAATTGTTGCGATGATCTTGTCCGCCATGCTTGCCTTCCTTCAAACCTTTCGGGTTCCTCAAATTACGCGGTTAAATATAACACAGGCATATGTATAGCGGAAGTCTTTTCGCGCGCGCGTGCGACCCACATACGTCGCCCGGCACCAGCTTGACGCCGTTCCTCGATTCTCGGCACATGTTTGGGTGGTTCGGACCACAACGTCACCGTTACGGGCGATGCTGGGATTGAATCTGGGGGGAGCGAGGTACGGTTGTCCCAGACCGCGCCTGGCGTCAGCCAAGCGCCGCGGCTGGGGCACCAACGAGGCCTAACGCTTGGAGAACTGGTACTTCTTACGTGCCCCAGGCTGTCCGTACTTCTTACGCTCTACACGGCGAGCGTCACGGGTCAGGAACCCGCCTCGCTTAAGCACAGTGCGCAACTCAGGGTCCATGCGGATAAGCGCCCGGGCAATACCGTGACGAACTGCACCGGCCTGGCCGGAAAGACCACCACCGGTGACCGTCACCTTGATGTCTACCTTGCCTTCCATCTCCGATGCTACCAATGGCTGGGCGATCTTCATCATCAAAGTCTGACGGCAGAAGTACTCGCCACCGTCACGCTTGTTTACGATGAAACGGCCGTTCCCCTCGGTCAACCAGACCCGAGCCGCGGCTTCCTTTCTACGACCAGTTGCGCTGAAATCATTCTTGTCAGTCATGTTCTTCCTTCCGTCGGCCACGTTAGATATCGAGGGTCACGGGCTGCTGGGCACTATGCGGATGCTCGCTGCCGGCATAGACCTTCAGCTTCTTCAGCATGGCCCGGCCCAAGCGGTTCTTCGGCAACATGCCGCGCACTGCAGCCATAATAACCCGCTCCGGATGCTTAGCTAGCAATTGACCGGCAGTTGCCTCACGGATGCCACCGGGATAACCGGTATGCCGGTAATACTTCTTCTGCGTCAGCTTGGCACCGGTCAACTGGATCTTCTCGGCATTCACTACGACCACGAAATCGCCATTGTCCAAGTGCGGAGCGAAGCGAGCGGTGTGCTTGCCACGCAGCACCAGGGAAACGCGGCTTGCCAGTCGGCCCAAGACGTATTTCTCGGCATCCACGACAAACCACTTCTTGTCTGCATCGGCTGTCTGATTTGTTTCTGTTCTCATAACCTGCCTCTCTATACTTCCATCAAAGGTCGCGGAAGACTGCCCGCAAAAGCCAGATATGTCAAGCTTTTTGTACCCCGGATTTTGTTCGTTGCCAGCCCCCCTTCCGGTCGACTACCATCGTCTTCGCAAGATCGGAGCGTGATGAGAGACCACCGCGACCAGACACTACTGCTGCTCTTCTTCCTCTGCGCCGCAGTACTGCTGACTCTCTGGAGTTGGACAGGCAGCCCCCTCAACCACGACGAAGTGACCTACCTGGTTATGGCCCGCTCCATGGTCGAAAATGGCAACTGGCTCGATCTGCAGTTCTACGGGGCCACCGTCCATCAACGCCCCCCATTGGCGATCTGGCTGCTGGCTGCAAGCGGAGCTGTGACCGACTTCTCCCTCATGGGAACCAGACTCCCCGCCATGCTCATGGCGCTGCTGACCCTCATCTTCCTTGCCCTCGCCGTCCAGGAATTGACCCCCAAGGATCGCCAACGCACCGGTATGGTAGCGGCCGCTCTCCTCCTCGCCACTCCACTCTTCTACTTCAATGCCCGTCGCCCCATGACCGATACCACCTTCCTGGCCGGTGCCGTCGCCTTTGTCTGGTGCTACCTACGGGCAGGCAGAACCCCGCGTTGGTGGCTCTGGGCCGGCATCCCCGCCGGCTGGATGCTCATGAGCAAAGGGGTCGTCAGCGCGCTTCCACTCCTCGCCATCGCAACCCACCTGCTGCTCACCTCCCGCCGCCGTGAGTTCACCAAACGTTGGCTCTGGCTCGGCCTCGGTGTGGCCCTGCTCCTGGCCACACCATGGCATCTGGTTCAGACCATCCGCCACGGAGGCAGCTTCTGGCAGGAGTACATCGGCTTCAACGTTCTTCAGCGCGCCGGACAGGCACTCTTCCAAAAAACCCCCTTCACCTTCTACCTTCAGGACCTCTGGGAAAGCAGCCCGCCCCTTGCCCTGCTCTTCGGCTCGGGCCTGGCATACACCAGCCTGCAGCTCTGGCAACACCGGCCCAGCGCCCCCGCAAGGGAAACAGCCATCTGGTCGAGCCACCTCTTTGTAGCCCTCTGGCTACTCACCGCCGCACTCCCGCTCTCCCTCGCCTCAACCCGCATTGAGCATTACTTTCTGCCGGCACTGCCGGCACTGGCCGCGGCGGCCGCTCTGGGATTGGCACCACTCTGGACCCGCCATGGCTATCTCTTCCACAGCACTCTGGCAGTGCTCACACTGCTCTTCTTCTCCGGCAATGCGTTTCATCTCACCTCTCCCGACTACACACCTGACCAGACCCGCTTCGCCAGGCAGATCAAGTCCGGCCCCGCACCCGAGGCCCGGGTCGTCTCCATCAATCACTACGAATTGGCTATCTTCTACTTCTTGGACAGGTCCGTGGACATGCGCACCACTGACCCCCGCTTCTTCGAGATCGTCGACTCGGCCCCAATTCTCCACCGCATCAAGGGCGTAACCCTGGAACCACCCGACCAACTCGCCGCCAAACTCCGCCAGGGGCCCTTCTACGCCCTCACAAACAGCGCCTCGCTACCACTCCTTTGCGGCCCCACCGGCCAACAATGCGGACCCGCCGGGCCACTCTCCGTGACCCCCGGCAACCACCTCTTCCTGGTCACCAACATCACCCAACCGCCACACGAATAGAGCAATCCTCCCCGTTGGAGGAGGAATCAAAGTTGGGGGGAGCGCACCAGGCACCGAAGGCGCCGGCACCTACCCCTCTTCAATCATCATGTCCGCAGTAAGAATCAGTTGCCGTGCAGCGGCCGCCTCATCAGGCCGGCAGATGTATGTCATCTGGGGAGCATTGTGCAACGAGGCGGCATCGGTTGCAGCCACCTCGGAGATCTCCTCAAGGGCCCTCAAGAAGCGATCGATCTCCTCTCGGCTCTCGGTTTCCGTAGGCTCCACCATGAGTGCCCCGTGCACATTGATGGGAAAAGATACCGTGGGCGGATGAAAGCCACGGTCGATGAGTCCCTTGGCCACATCGACATTAGATACACCATACTTCTTCAGGTGACTGTCAGTTGCCACACACTCGTGCATGCACATGCGGTCGAAGGGGATCTCGTAAGTCTTGCCCAGCTTGCTACGCATGTAATTGGCATTGAGTACCGCCATCTGCGCAGCCAGCTTCAACCCCTCGGCCCCCATCTCTCGAATGTAGGTGTACGCCCGCACCATCACCAGGAAATTGCCATAGAAGGCCCGAACCCTACCGATGGTACTGGGCAACTCGAAATCGAGGTAGTACCGCTCACCATCTTTGCCAATTCGAGGAACCGGCATGAAGGGCAACAACTCGGCGCACACGCCCACCGGCCCCGACCCAGGTCCGCCGCCGCCATGGGGCGTTGAAAAGGTCTTGTGCAGGTTGAACTGAATGACGTCAAAACCCATGTCCCCAGGACGAGCGATGCCCATTAGCGCATTGAGGTTGGCCCCGTCCGCATACATGTATCCGCCACCCTCGTGAACGACCTGACAGATCTCGGCAATCTCTTCTTCAAAGAGTCCCAGGGTGTTGGGGTTGGTGACCATCAGTGCAGCCACCTGGTCGTCCATCAACTCAGCCACAGCCGCAGCAGTCAGGACCCCACGGGGCGACGATTTAACCTCTACCGCCTGATATCCATTGAGAGTGCAACTGGCCGGATTGGTGCCATGGGCAGTGTCCGGAATCAAGACCTTCGTGCGCACGTCCCCACGCCTCTCTAGGGCCGCACGGATCATGCGCATCCCCGTGAACTCGCCGTGGGCACCGGCCGCTGGCTGGAGCGTCACTCCCGCCATCCCGGAGATCTCGCCAAGGTACTGCTCCAACTCGTACATGAGCTGCAGAGCCCCCTGAGAAAAGGACTCAGGAGAGTATGGATGCAAACGGGCAAAACCTGGCAATGCGGCAGTAGCCTCGTTGATCTTGGGGTTGTACTTCATGGTGCACGACCCCAGCGGATAGAAGCCCGTATCAACACCAAAGTTGAACTGCGACAGCCGCACGAAATGCCGGACAGCCTCAGGCTCAGTAACGTCGGGCAGACAGTCCATCTCCGGCCGCAGCAACGAAGCCGGTATGCCCGCCTTGACATCCCCCAAAAAACGATCTGGTGGCGGCGTGAATCCACTGCGCCCTTTGCGGCTCTTCTCAAAGATCAGCGGCTCTGCGATCTTGAGGCCACGTACCGCCTTGCTCTCCTTCATCTTCTCTACCTCGCTAGCTCAGTCGGACCCGCTCAATCTTTGCCCCGATCTGGCGGAGACGCTCATCCACGCCCTCGTACCCGCGGTCGATCTGCCGTACATTGTAGATCTCCGTCTCACCCTCAGCACATAGTCCGGCGATGAGCAACGCCATGCCGGCCCGAATATCGGGACTCTCCATGCGGGCGCCATAAAGCTTGTTCGGGCCCACCACTACCACCCGGTGTGGATCGCATGGAATAATGGTTGCCCCCATGGCGATGATGCGATCAACGAAATACATGCGCCCGTCGAACATCTTTTCAAAGAAGATGATGGTGCCATGTGCCTGGGTGGCAACGATAATCGCAATGCTCATCAGGTCCGTGGGGAACTGCGGCCAGGGCGCATCATCTATCTTGGGAATAGAATTGTGCATCTCCTTGAAGATCCGCAACTCCTGACACCCTGGCACCACCAGCACATCAGGCTCATCGTAGTACGTCTCGATCCCCAACTTCCGGTAGTTGAGCAGAATATTGCGCAAGTCTGACTGGCGCACATCGGTGATGCGCATCTCGCCGCCCGTGGCCGCAGCCATGCCGATGAAACTGCCGATCTCCAGATAGTCCGGCCCAATCTTGTAGTCGGTCCCCGACAGACTCTTGACACCTTTAATGGTCAACAGATTGGTGCCGATGCCTTCGATTTCCGCCCCCATGGCATTGAGCATTCGGGCCAGCCCTTGGACGTGCGGCTCACAGGCAGCATTGCGAATGATGGTGGTGCCTTTGGCACGGGCCGCTGCCATGAGGATGTTCTCGGTACCGGTGACACTGGCCTCATCCAGGAAGATATCGGCCCCTCGTAGCTTGTCGCACTTCAGGTAGTAGGTGCGCCCCAGAGTAACCTCCGCCCCCAGCATCCGCACCCCGTAAAAGTGCGTATCCAGACGACGACGGCCGATAACATCGCCCCCCGGGGGGGGCAACTCTAAACGCTTCATGCGCCCCAGCATGGCCCCCATGAAGAGAATCGAGGCTCGCGCCTGCCGGCACAGGCCTTCGTCCAGCCTCCAGGTGTCTATATTCTTGTTGACCACTTTGAAGACATTGGGGCCCAGCCGCTCGACGCTCCCACCAGCAGCCTCAATGATCTTGAACATCACCAGGACATCTTCGATTTCAGGGACGTTACGAAGAATCACCGGCTCATCGGTCAGCATCGTTGCAGCAATCACCGGCAAGGCCTCGTTCTTGCTGCCCCTGGGAGTGATCTCGCCGCCTACTGGATGCCCCCCGCTGATGACGAATTTCTCATGACCATCGGGTATGCTCGCGCTCATTCCCACTTAACCTCACCCCCCTCAACATCGAAGAAACGACAGTCCCCCTCTAATACCACATCCTCTCGGGAGGTTGTAGTGAGAAGTGTCTGCACATCCCATTGCGAAACACGGCTGAACAATAACCGGGCACGCACCGGGTCCAGCTCCGACAAGACGTCATCGAGGAGCAGCACCGGATGCACCCCAAACCGTTCTTTCCACAAGGCTAGTTGCGCAATCTTGAGACTCACCGCCAGCTGCCGCTGCTCCCCCTGGGAAGCGAAGAAGCGAGCCAGGCGCCCCCCCAACTTCAACTCGAGGTCATCCACCTGCGGACCAATGGACGTACGGCCGGCAGGAGCATCAGCGGCCCTGGTTTCCGCCAGTTGGCGCCGGAAGCGAGGATAGATGTCCGCAGCTTCCACCAGACCCTCCTCGACAATGGGCAAGAAAGATGATTGGTAGGTGATCTCCAACTCCAGACGGGAATCGGTATGGTCCAACACCAGCTGCCGCGCCAGGGGAGAGTACTCCCGCAAGAATTTCACCCGCTGGCTCAGAATCTGCGCCGCATGCCGGGCCAGTTGTTCTTCGTACGATTCCAGTATCTCCGTGGGCGGAGGTGAGCCGTAGGCCAGTTCCTTGAGCAACTGGCCGCGCTCCCGCAGCAACTTCCCATACCCCCTCAATCGATCGCCGTAAGGGGGATGGTGGCCAGCAATGGCCTGGTCAAGGAAGGCCCGCCGACCACTCGGACTACCCTTCACCAAGTGCAAATCCTCGGGGCCAAAGAAGACCACCCGCAGGTGCTGAGCCACATCTTCCAGTGAGGCATTTTCCCGCCCCCCAACTGACATCTGACGCTGCCCAGCGAGGCTCACTGTCACCACAACTGGAGTGACTATCCCCGCTTCCTCGATGCCCAATTCAACCCTTGCCGCCGGCCGCTCAAAGCGTACAAGATCGCCCAGTCGCCCCGGCCGGAAACTGGCCCCCAGGGCAGCCACATGCATCGCCTCAAGGACGTTGGACTTCCCCTGTCCATTCCGGCCCACAAAGATGTTGACCCCAGGAGAAAACTCCAGTCTTGCGGAGAGATTGCGAAAATCGACGAGATGCGCAGTGAACAGCTTCATACGGCCGGCTTACGGCTCTTCCACCGGCATCAATACGTAGAGGGCCCCCTCCTCCGGGTCGGAGGGCTCCGCCAGACACGGGGAATCCGCATCGCTCATCTTCAGGGAAAGCTGCTGCGACTCGATGGCCGCCGCAGAGTCCTGCAGGTAACGCTGGTTGAAACCAACGACAAAAGCATCGCCATCATAGTCAGCGTAGAGAGAGGTCTCTCCGAAACCAGTTTGGGCATTGGCCGACGAGAGAATCATCGTCTCGGGTCGCACTTCCATCTTCACCGTCAAGGCATTGGGATCGGTCAGGGGCATAATCCGTCGCATCCCCTCAAGCAGCTCCCGGACTTCGACTACCACAGTACGGGTGAAATCCACCGGAATGACGCTCTCGTAGTCCGGATACTCCTCGTCAATCTCCCGCACAAAGAGGGACGCGTTGCCCACCCGGAAGACGATCTCGCCGGAGCCAAAACCGATGAAGATTTCGCCGCCCTCCGTGTCGCAGATCTTCTTGACCTCAGTGATCCCCTTGCGGTGCACAATGATGCCACGATTCTCAAAGGGCAACTCAATGCCTTCAAAGCTGTGTTCGACCTTGGCCAGGCGATGACCGTCGGTGGCGACACAGGCAAAGGAGACCTTCTCGTCATCGTCCTTGCGAATATCGAAGTAGACACCGTTCAGATTCATCCGCGCTTCTTCATTGCTCATGCAAAAGGCTGTCTTGGCGAGCATTTTCTTGAACGCGGCAACGGGAATCGAGAAGCCCGGCTCCGATTCACCCTTCTCGATGCGAGGGAAATCGTCAGGGTCGAAGCCCGACAAATTATACTTGCTTTTGCCCGCCTCTACGAGAATCCGCTCCCCGTCCTTCTTCTGCACCGAGATGTCCACATTGGGCAACACCTTGACGATGTCAAAGAGCGTCTTCCCACTGATCACCGCCCGCCCCTCTTTGACCACCTGAGCCGGACAACGATCCATCAGGACAACATCGTAGTCGGTGCAAGTCAGCTTAATCTCATCATCGCCCACCGTCTCCAACAGCAGATGTGAAAGAACAGCAATAGTGGATTTCTTCTCAACGATGCCCTGAGCTCGAGAGAGCAACCTGGCAAACTCGTCACGCTGTACGGTAAAATTCATGCTCCAGTCCTCCAAGGATCGAGACTCTAACGATCAAGATTCTAGAACTTTATATATGGTATTTTGGAGACTATGACAACGGAGAAGTGCGCAACATTGTGGGGAGCATCTCCCGGGGCAGGCACTCGCTGCTCCAAAAGGACCAGACCGGACGGTTGAGAAGCTGTGCGCAGGGTGTTGATAATTGCCGCATGGCAGTTTGGCACAGACCACCCCACAGGGTTGTCAACACCCTTTCCCACAGCTTGTCCACACCTCTGGGCAATGGTCCCGGCGGGGAATTGCCAACACCACTGTAGCGCTCAATGGTAGCCTTGCAAAAATTATGGACGAGAACGGGAAGAAGCAGTGAAGCGGCGAACCCTACGCGACCCAACAGCCCTTCTCAACATGGTCGACAATGCCCACCACCAAAGAGCGAATTGGCCAGATTTCCTTCTTGAAGATCTGGCGAATGCCACTGCCCTCGCGCAGAATCAGAACCGTATCGCCAACTCCGGCCTGAACCGCGTCCGCAGCAATGAAAGAATCGCCCACATCCTTGCCATCCGCATCAATGGGCTGGACTACGAACAACTTCAGACTGTTGAAGGCCGGGTGCTTGATGGTAGAGACCATCGTGCCAATGACCTTTGCCAGCGTCATACCTATGCCTCCTCAAGTAGATCAACGGAATCAACGATGCCAACGATGGAGTGATCTACCGGAACAAACCAGGGTTCTAACGCCAGCGCAGCTTCACGGGAGAGAACCATGAATACCGGATCGCCAAGACCAGCCATCACAGTATCGACGGCGACAACTGCATCGCCACAGGGTTGCCAGTGATGATCCATTGGCTGGACATAGAGGAGTTTCTGACCCTCC
>ERZ890953.810-NODE-810-length-16976-cov-4.943088_pt1 | contig 16976 bp, 20 predicted proteins | sample MGYA00521264_ERZ890953 | MGnify/ENA primary metagenome ERZ890953 (study PRJEB32303, sample SAMEA104408629) | aquatic metagenome | biome: Brackish water; feature: Chemocline; material: water | place: Baltic Sea | collected 2014-10-26T21:54:00 | depth 200 m ...
GCACTATTTTGTGACAAAATATCAGGTTCAGATGGAGCAACTAATAAATAGTGAATTTTCAACCCACGCTGATTAACCAGTTCAGTCAACATATTTAATTGTGAAGGATCGATCATAAATGATAACTGGAACTCTTCTGGTAGATCTTCAAACCATTCGAAAAACTGGTCCGCAGCCACTATTTCACATAAATTAATACATGCTGATTCAAACTCGTTAGCATAAAACGAAAGCTTCCATTCGGCTGGCAAGTCTGCCGGATAAAAACCATTTTGCAGCGGAAAACTTGCCCAGTTGAAAAGCCCTACCCTGATACTTTTATTCATAAAACATATTAACTTAGCTAACAATAATGACTCAAATAATATTGCGACTACAAAGATTTTACTGGAAAAAACAGGGCCAAATCGTTAGTGTTCGCATCCTGATAAACTACTCCTGAATATTATGGCAGATCTAACCAGTCAAAACAGCTTTACCTACGACCAACTCATTGATTGCGGAAATGGAAAAGTTTTTGGAGAAGGCAATGCATTACTGCCGTTACCACCCATGTTGATGTTTGATCGAATTATCAATATTACGGAAGATGGTGGCAATTTCGATAAAGGTTATATCGAAGCTGAACTGGATGTAAAACCAGAACTGTGGTTTTTTGACTGTCATTTCAAAACAGATCCTGTAATGCCCGGTTGCCTGGGGCTGGATGCCATGTGGCAACTCGTCGGATTTTATCTGGGCTGGAAAGGCGGCCCAGGACATGGACGTGCACTCGGATCAGGCGAAGTCAAATTTTTTGGACAGGTGCTTCCAGACGCCAAAAAAGTCACTTACAAAATCCACCTGAAACGTTTGATCATGCGCAAACTGGTAATGGGAATCGCAGATGCCAGTATGGAAGTCGATGGACGTGAAATATATACCGCGAAAGACTTGAGAGTCGGATTATTCACTTCAACTGATAATTTTTAATACATGATACTATCAATCGCCGCCATTATCATTGGCCTTGCCCTGCTGGTCTGGAGTGCCGACCATTTTGTCGAAGGTGCTTCAGTCACTGCCCGAAATCTGGGAGTTTCAACACTTATAATTGGCATTACCGTGATCGGTTTTGGAACATCCGCACCAGAAATTTTAATCTCGCTGTTTTCAGTCTTTGATAACACACCAGATTTGGCGATAGGCAATGCACTGGGCTCCAATATAGCCAATATAGGATTGATTCTGGGAGCCACATCACTGGTTATACCGCTTACCTTTAATTCCAAACTGGTCAAACGGGAGTTCCCCATACTGCTTCTGGCAACCGCCCTGATGACCTGGACTTTATGGGATACAAGGCTGGATCTTTTTGATGGAGTGCTGTTATTGCTGTTTTTAGCAGGGGCACTTACCTATCTTATTCGTTTCAGTAAAACGGACAGGGATGACACCATTTCAGCTGAAATTGAACAGGAAATCCCGCAGGACATGTCCACTAAAAAAGCCGTAATATGGACAGTGGTTGGTTTGTTAATACTCGTTGGTAGCTCCAAAATTCTGGTCTGGGGTGCAGTTAATATCGCTACAGAATTAGGCATTAGTGAATTAATCATCGGACTTACCATTGTTGCACTCGGAACTTCCCTGCCGGAACTTGCCGCCGCAATTGCAGGTGCACGCAAAGGAGAACCGGAACTCGTCATGGGTAACGTAATCGGCTCCAATTTATTTAATTCATTAGCCGTCATCGGTTTACCTTCGGTAATGACCGACTTTTCTATTTCACCGACGGCTATTGCACGTGACTTACCGGTCATGCTGGCGCTCACTGCATTACTCTACCTGCTTTCTCAATTCCCCAAAAACAGTTGCTGCATGATAACTCGTTTAAAGGGCTTTACACTGTTATTAGCTTTTGTACTTTATCAGTGTCTTTTGTATTATCAGGTCATTAGCCCATAAAGAAACCACATGACGCATTCATTCCAACAGTTAGGCATTGCTGTTTTAAAAACAGAAGCCGATTCTATTAATGCATTAATAGAAAGAATCGATGAAAAATTTCAGGTTGCCTGTGAAATGATTCTGGCCTGCAAAGGGCGCATCGTAGTTACAGGAATGGGCAAATCAGGGCATATCGGAAATAAAATTGCCGCTACCCTGGCAAGTACCGGCACGCCTGCTTTTTTTATGCATCCGGGAGAAGCCAGTCATGGTGACCTGGGCATGATTACTGAACAGGATCTGGTCATTGCACTTTCAAACTCAGGGGAAGTATCTGAAATTATCACCCTGTTACCCCTGTTAAAACGCTTACCGGTTCCACTCATTTCACTCACTGGCAATAAGCATTCCACACTCGCAGAAATGGCTGATGTCAATCTTGATGTGGGGGTGGAAAAGGAAGCCTGCCCGCTCGGCCTGGCTCCCACTTCCAGCACCACTGCAAGTCTGGCAATGGGTGATGCGCTGGCTATCGCTGTGCTGGAAGTGCGAGGATTTACCGAAGAAGATTTTGCCCGTTCGCATCCGGGTGGCAGCCTTGGCAGGCGTCTGTTACTTAGAGTCAGGGACATTATGCATACAGGTGATCGTATACCTGTTATACCGATTAATGCATCTCTTAAGCAGGCCTTGCTGGAAATGAGCAAAAAGGGTCTGGGCATGACAGCGATCAGCGATAACAATAACCAACTCGCCGGTATTTACACCGATGGCGATCTACGCCGCACACTGGATAGTAATGCAGATATCCAAACAGCCATGATCATCGATCACATGACGACACACTGTGTCACTATCGATGCAGATCAGATAGCCAGTGCAGCATTAAATTTAATGGAAAATAATGCGATAAATGCTTTAATCGTGACTGATACTAAAGGCACAATTCTGGGTGCATTAAACATGCATGATTTATTAAGAGCAGGTATCGTCTAATTCAACCCGGGCAGACTCATTACAATGGATAAAATTATTAAACTGGCGCAAAAAATTAAGCTTGTCATCTTCGATGTCGATGGTGTATTAACCAGCGGAGCCCTTTATTTTGATAACAATGGTCAGGAATATAAAGCCTTTCACTCGAAAGATGGACATGGTTTAAGAATGCTGCTTGAATGCGGATTACAGGCCGCAATTATCACCGGGCGAAAATCAAAATTAGTTAAACACCGCATGAAAGACCTGGGCATCGAAATAGTTTTTCAGGGTTACAGGGATAAACGCCCCGCATTTACCGAGCTACTGCAACTTACCGGATTAAAAGCCGAACAAATAGCCTACATGGGTGATGATGTCGTCGATTTACCAGTAATGTCTCAGGTCGGCATGGCAATTGCTGTTCAGGATGCGCACGAATTTGTCATCAAACACGCTGATTATGTCACCCAAAAAGCCGGTGGCACCGGGGCGGCCAGAGAAGCTATAGAATTTATTTTACAGGCCCAGGGGTTACTGCAGGAAAAACTGGAATCTTATCTGGAATGAAAAGTAATTACCTGCTGATCATAATCATTTTTATCTCGGCTGCCCTGGGATTAGGCTGGTTTTTTGATAAGCAGCCCGCTGATATTACTTCAAGCAGCCTGGAAGTACCGGATAACATAGACTACTACCTGAGTAATCTGAAGTATCGCTCCATGAATCAACAGGGTTCGGTACATTATCTTTTAAATTCGCCATATCTCGAACATTATATACAGCAGAATATATCTCATTTAAAACAACCCGATATGCAGTTTTATGGTGATAAATCTGAATGGATCATACAGGCTGAAACAGGCAGGCTGTATCATATTGAAGAACAGTTTGAACTGGAGCACCAGGTGAAATTAACAAGAAGTTCAAAACTGCAACCGATGCTATTGACTACTAGTCTGATGATTTTAAAAGCGCAGAAAGACCTGATTGAAGTTCCACAGGCCATGCATGTCACAACAAAAAATGCCAAACTTCAGGCAGCCAGTGCGGTTTTGAGCATGGATCAGAACCAGTATCACTTTAAGGGCGTAAGCGCAATTTACAAACCAAATAACCTCAACAGGTCATCCAATGGTCAGAGTTAACCGTTTTAGTCTGGTATTACTGTTGTCTTTGTTTTGCCATACCCAAACCGGTCTGGCTTTATCAACGGACAGAGAGCAGCCAATCAACATTCATGCAGATAAGCTCGATATAGATGATATTAAGAATATCAGTACTTATCAGGGTAATGTTGAAATGCAGCAGGGTAGTTTACATATAAAAGCTGATACTATCGTGTTTCATTTCTCTGAACAAAACGACTTACAGCGTCTGGAAATAGCAGGTTCTCCAGCAACGTTAAATCAGTTAAATGACAAAAATGAACCTGTTTCCGGGACAGCCAGACATATCATCTATACGGATAATCTTTTATTATTGAAATTAAATGGAGCTGCCCGATTTCAAAATAATGCAGACACAATTGAAAGTGAATGGATTACTATCAATACACAAACAGAAGCCCTTAAAGCCGGTAGTATAAAAGGAGAAAATAGAGTGCACATGCTAATTCAGCCCAAAAACTCAGGCAATAATAATAAAAAATAATGGCATTAAACTATCTCAAAGCAAGCGGACTGGCTAAAAGCTATAAAGGTCGAGAAGTTGTAAAATCAGTCAGCCTTGAGGTAAAAAGTGGTCAAATTGTCGGTCTGTTAGGACCCAATGGGGCCGGAAAAACTACCTGTTTTTACATGATTGTCGGCCTTGTTCCTATCGACAAAGGCTCTATCACATTAAACGACAAAACGATTAGCCACCTGCCCATGCATCAACGTGCACAGCGGGGAATTGGCTATTTACCACAGGAAGCTTCAATTTTCAGAGGTTTATCTGTGCAGGACAATATTCGCGCTATCTTACAGATGCGTAAAGATTTGAGTTCCGACCAGCAAAACGAACTGTTAGAAAAATTACTGGAAGACTTTCAGGTTCAACATATCAGAAAAAACATAGGTATTTCACTTTCAGGGGGTGAGAGACGTCGAGTAGAAATAGCCCGTGCACTCGCCAATGAGCCTCACTTCATTTTGCTTGATGAACCATTTGCCGGAGTCGACCCCATTTCAGTTATCGACATTCAGAACATTATCCGGCAATTGGCCGAACGTGGAATAGGCATCCTGATAACCGATCATAATGTTCGTGAAACCCTCGGAGTGTGTGACAGGGCCTATGTCATGGGCGAAGGAACCGTACTTGCGGAAGGTGACCCAGATCAAATTCTTGCCGATAAAATAGTAAGAAAGATTTACTTAGGAAAGGATTTTAAGCTATAAAGGCATTATGAGAACAATAAAAAAACAAGCTCAAAAGGCCAAAACCTTCAGATGAAGCAAACATTACAATTGAAGATTGGTCAAAGTCTGACCATGACGCCTCAGTTACAACAGGCAATCAAGCTCCTTCAGTTATCTTCTATCGAATTACAGGTTGAAATCCAGCAAACTCTTGATTCTAATCCATTACTGGAACAGGAGGATAATATCTCTGAGATGCAGGTTGAGAAAGAGGTCGATCTGGATAAAGAAGATATCACCGAAATAAAGACTTCCTCAGACTCTTTAAATGAGGACCGCTCAGAACAGACACTACCCGATGAACTTGCGCTAGATACGGGCTGGGATGATATATATGACCCATCACCAACAGCATCTGTATCGCAAACCAGCGCAGGCAGCGGTGAGGACTACAGAGATCTTTTTGAAAATCAGGCCAAATCTGTCGATGAATTGTACGACCACCTGGTCTGGCAGCTTGACTGTGCACATTTAACGCCTACCGATAAAGAAATTGGTCTTGCCATCATTGATGGCATTGATGAACGTGGATACCTGACTGAATCTTTGCAGGACATTCACCAGGGACTGTTAACTCAAAACCCCGAAATTGAGCTGGATGAAATTGAGGCCATGTTACATTTAATTCAGCACTTTGATCCGCTTGCTGTAGGTTCCCGTACTCCCTCAGAATGCATGAAGATTCAACTGAAGCAATATGATGCTGCTACCCCTCATTTAAATAAAGCTATAGCTCTGGTTGACCATTACCTGGAATACCTCGCAAGAAATGACATGGCTGTATTAAAACGCCGCTTACAGGCAAATGATGAGGAACTGGCAGCCATCATTAAACTGATTCAAACCACTAACCCTCATCCGGGACAACTTATTAGCACGACACATGCGGAATACATTAAGCCTGATGTGTACGTAGTAAAAAATAATGGTCACTGGGCGGTAAAAATAAATCAGGATAATGCTCCACGTTTGAAGATCAATGAGACATACTCTAAATTGATCAAACGTGGTGATAATAGCGAGCAGAATAATTATTTGCGCAATCATGTACAGGAAGCCAAATGGTTCATTAAAAGCCTGCAAAGTCGTAATGACACTTTGTTACGGGTAGCAACTTCTATTGTTGAACGTCAGCACGATTACCTGGAATATGGAGACGAAGCCATGAAACCGATGGTTTTACGTGATATTGCGGAAGAACTGGAAATGCATGAATCAACAATCTCTCGCGTCACTACCATGAAGTTTATGCATACGCCTCGCGGCGTTCTGGAATTTAAATATTTTTTTTCCAGCCATGTCGGTACTGCCGACGGTGGCGAATGTTCGGCTACTGCTATCAGAGCTATTATCAAAAAACTGATAGCAGCAGAAACACCCAACAAACCGTTGAGTGATAACAAAATAGCAAATTTGCTGGATGACCAGGGAATAAACGTTGCCAGGCGGACTATTGCAAAATACCGTGAAGCAATGAATATACCACCATCCAACGAACGTAAACGTCTCTTTTGAGATATTCAGACTGTATGAAATATTTTCTATGATGACATACAGTCAACTGGCAGTTGATCAGATAATCACTGTCATAACCACTCATCAAAATGATGAGTAATTAGTAACCTTCAGGAGGTATCTTATGCAAATAAGTCTTAGTGGTCACCATGTTGAGATAACAGATTCTCTAAGAAACTATGTGAATGAAAAAATAGAACGTCTGGATAGGCACTTTGATCAGGCACTCGATATTCACGTGGTATTAACAGTGGAAAAACTCAGACATAAAGCTGAAGCAACTATGCATGTCAGTGGCGCAAATATGCACGCAGATGATGAGCAGGAAGACATGTATGCTGCTATTGATGGTATGGTCGATAAATTGGACCGTCAGGGTAAAAAGCATAAAGAAAAAGTAAAAGATCATCGAATTAAGGGAGCAATTCCTGAAATAGCCTAGCATCAGGAAACAGGGAGAATTCATTCTCCCTGTTTTTTATCTTGCATGGTAAAATAAATTCGATACTATGCCCGCATTCCAAGTTTAAACATTAACCTTTTATTTATTACTATTAAGTAAGCCGATTATGTCCATCTCATCGCTTTTAGCGACAAATCGAATCTTCACCCATGCCGATATTAGCAGCAAAAAACGTTTGCTCGAATTTATTGCTGAACAGGCTTCTGAAGAATTATCTCTACCGGTTAACACTATTTACAACAAGCTACTCGAACGTGAGCGCCTGGGTAGCACAGGACTGGGTAAAGGAATAGCAGTGCCTCATGCCAGGCTGGATAGTATTAATGAAGCTCATGGCTTTTTTGTAAAATTAAACCAGTCCATTAATTACGACGCTATTGATAAACAGAATGTCGATTTAATATTTGTATTATTCATCCCGCAGGAGTCTACAGATGAACATCTTCAAATCCTGTCATCCCTCGCTAAAATATTCAGCCAGACAACAGTCACCGAAAAGATACGTTTAAGCCAGTCAGCAGATGAAATTTTTCAAATCATTACACAGGCTGAAGCTGAAATAGCGGTTTGAGCGACGCCATACTTTATGTCAACCTCACTGACAGTAGGAGAGTTTCATCAACGTTTTCAAAAACGTCTTAAATTATCCTTTGCATCCGGACAGGTAGGTCTCGACCGGGAAATAAGTCTTGAGTCCGAAAATAATACTCACGTCACTGTCGACTACCTCAACATCATTCGTCCCTCCAGCGTTGTGATAATCGGCTCACAGGAATCAAAATTTTTACTTTCACGTAATTTACAAAAGCAGCAGAAAATTTTTCAAAAGCTATGCCACAAGTCGCTCAGCACCATTATTTTAAGTCGTAACTCTTCAGCTCTGGACAATATCATCAAATATTGCTCCAATTCATCAATAGCAGTATTTAAATCTGAACTTAATGATTCTGTACTTTTAAGCAATACCCGGTATTTTCTTAATCAGGCCCTCACACAAACAACTACCCAACACGGCGTGTTCATAGAAGTGCATAGCATCGGCACTTTTATCATAGGCGAAAGCGGAATTGGTAAAAGCGAACTGGCTCTTTCCCTGATATCACGCGGTCACCGGCTAATAGCTGATGATATCGTAGAGTTTACCAGCATTGCTCCGGGAGTCGTGGATGGTATCCATCCCGGGCTGTCTAATGAGTTTATGGAAGTACGAGGCGTCGGTATTTTAAATATTAGAGAAATGTTTGGCGTCAATTCTATAAGACGCAACAAGACTCTGCGCCTGATCGTTAATTTGATACCTTTTACCACCGAAAACAGTCACCACTTTGATCGCCTTGGAAATAGTATCAAAACACGCTCAATTTTAGGCGCAGATATACCGATGATGACATTACCCGTTGCACCAGGCAGAAACCTTGCCATTCTGGTAGAAGCAGCCGCTCGAAATCATTTAATGAATATTAATGGATACAATGCTGCAGATGATTTTATAGAAAGGCAACGGCTTGCTATATTGGCTAATACAAAGGATTAATACACTCAACTAATTGCATGACTAAAAATCAACACAATAATATAACGTATAAAAATGAAACTTGTTATAGTTAGCGGACTTTCCGGTTCCGGGAAAACCATTGCTTTACATACGCTGGAAGATGCGGGTTATTTTTGCGTCGATAATTTACCGGTGGGTTTATTAAGTGATTTCATCACTTCTATGAAAAATAACAAACCGGCGATTTATGATTTATTAGCCGTCGCGGTTGATGCTCGCTGCAATGTGCAGGATATGGAGCACTTTGAAAATATCGTTTCCGAAATCAAGGCTTTAGATGTTGAAGTTGAAATTATTTTTCTCACCTCCAAGATCGATAAGTTACTGACCCGTTTCAATGAAACCCGCCGCAAACACCCGTTAAGCCGTAAAGGTCTGCCACTGGTTGAAGCGATACATCTGGAACGTAGCATACTTAAAATCATTTCATCCAATGCTGATCTGACAATAGATACATCAGAACTGAATGTGCATGATTTACGCCATATAATTAACAACAGGATTTTGCCTGATAACAGTGAAACAATGGCAATTCTGATTCAATCGTTCGGTTTTAAACACGGCCTGCCAGCCGATACTGATTTTATGTTTGATGTTCGCTGCCTGCCAAACCCACATTGGGAAGGACATTTAAGGCCTTATACAGGTAAAGACGCTCCCGTTATCGAGTACCTTGAAAGTTTTCCATCTGTTGCAGATATGGAAAACTCCATACTCGATTTTATGCGACACTGGATACCCTGTTTCGAAAAAGAAGGGCGTAGCTATATGACCGTATCCATAGGCTGTACGGGTGGTCAGCATAGATCAGTTTATCTTACTCAGAAAATCGCCAGTGAGTTACAGAAAACCCGCAGTAACGTCTCTCTCCGGCATCGGGAATGTGGCTAATGGCGAATATCCTGCTGGTCACCCACAATAAGATCGGTGAAGAGATTCTGAAAAGTGCAGAAATGATCGTGGGAAAATGTATTACCTCAATAAGGACTATTTCCATCCCCGGCAACCTGAAACCCGATGAACTTGGCTTTTATGCAGATGATATAAGAACAACGATTGAATCCCTGGAAACTGGTGGTGGTGTACTAATCCTGACTGATATCCTCGGTGCCACTCCCAGCAACCTGGTGCACTACTTCTCTGCCAGCCACCATGTAAAAATAGTGGCAGGTCTGAATTTATCCATGATGATACGAGTACTTAACTACGCAGATCAACCGCTAGAGTTATTAGCTAAAATTGGTATAGTCGGTGCTAACAAAGGTATCACAAAAGAAATAGGATTATGATAACTCAACCCGTCAATATCATTAACAAACTCGGACTACATGCTCGAGCGGCTTCCAAACTGGTCAATTTAAGCTCTCAATTTAGCAGTTCTGTCTACCTTGATAACAGGGGGAACAGGGTCAATGCAAAAAGTATTATGGGTGTCATGATGCTGGCGGCCAGTAAAGGAACAGAATTAATTCTTGAAGTAGACGGAGAAGATGAAATACTCTGCCGGGATGCCGTTGTTGAATTGATTAATAACCGTTTCGACGAAGATGAGTAGATTTACCGTATCGACAAAAATAAACTTATTTTACTGATATCACTGCTGTACTAATGATCCTTAGTTTCACTACAATCTTGCTGTCTTAAACTATTTCTCAGCAGACACAGTGAAAGACATTATCGTTTATTGTGCCAGAAACTGTGCCATTACATCTTTCATGGCATCTTCAGCCAACACCCAGATTTCATCCAGCTCATAACTCTGTAAATTCAACTGCTCTAACGCAAAATCACTCAGCGGAATCGCAAATCTTTCACCGCTGCTACCAACCTGATGTTTATTAACCCATACATCTGCAACATGCACAGCAGCTGTTACCTGCGTAAATTCAAGTGAACCCTCGGGTTTATGATGAAAACTTATCGGTTCATGTATAGACAGGGGGACTCGCCAGTTTTCCAGTAAGCGTCCACCCACTTCAGCATGCGTATAGCCAAGACTTTCCTGTTCGAGAATGTACAGATATTCTTCCCTGGCTTCGCGTTGTATCAAAAGTTCATGCATCAGGCCCGGCAATTTAATAAAGAAAACAAGTCTGCCAATATCATGCAATAGACCTGAAACATAAAACCTTTCTGGCTGGCTAATATTGCAATATTGTCCGATTGATTTTGCCATGACTCCAACTGCCACAGAGTGCTCCCAGAACGATCTCATATTTATCATTCCAAGGGGCATTTTGTTAAATACCTTTATAATGCTGGTAGCCAGTACCAGTTCACGGATCTGTCTGACGCCAATAATTTGAATTGCTTTATCCACCGTTTCAATACTGGCTGGAAAACTATAGAACGCACTATTCGCTAAACTCAACAGTCGGGCACAAAGATCAGGGTCACTCGATAGCACTTTTGAAAAATCCGAAATCGATGAGCTCGGGTTTTCGATAAGAGACTCCAGGCGATAATAAACATCAGGTAAACTTACAAGTTTGTCTACCTCACCTACTAAAAGGTCAATATTATTGGGTCCACCAAAATCCATTATTTCAATTCTTTTTTGAGTAGCCATAGTTAATTTTAAAATTGGTTAACTGGAATATAGTTCATATATTTTAAACTGGGTTAAAAACATCTTATAAACCCATAAAAAATCTACAAAATTTGTAACTAAGCTTTACACCGACTTAAATAAAAAATGGTTAACTTGTCATTTGATGCGCCAAATCAATTCAACTTTTAATGTAATCTCTTACATTTATTGCTCCCCAGATAAATTTTGCTGACGTATTACGCCAGCAAAAGCATTTTAGTAACTGGTTTATCAATTAACATTTGAAACAGGTAGAAAGAAATGCGACGACTGTACTTGCTAATTCCCACGATTAAGTTGACAGAAATCATAATTGATGAGCTTAAGCAGCAAGGAGTACCCTACTCCCACCTTCACGTAGTCGCGGGCATTCAACAGCCTTTAGATGGTTTACCTGAAGCTACTATATGGCAACGTACTGAACTTGCTCATGGCCTGGAATGGGGAACAGGTATAGGCGGAACCGCTGGTTTACTTGGTGGATTATTAACCGTCGCCTTTCCACCAGGTGGCGTTATCCTTGGTGGAGGAGCCCTGTTAATAGGCGCAGCCGCAGGAGCAGGTCTGGGCGCTGCCATGTTAGGGCTAATGAAAGGACACGAACATAATCACCAGCTTGATGATTTTAAACATGAAATAGAACATGGTGAAATACTGTTGATGGCCGATCTCCCCAAAGCGGATGTTGAACTTATTACCGAAAGTATTTTAAAGCATCATCCAGATGCCCATATCAAACTGTCTGAACCTCGTTAAATGAACAATTCTCAAGTTGAACAGATAGCATACAAAAAGTACACTTGCGCCTGATATTTTCGAGCAGTTTTAAATTATGGATTTAACAAATTTAAGAAGAAGCTATGAACAGGGGGGCTTAAGGAGGGATTCTCTCGACCCGGATCCAATCATACAGTTTGAACACTGGTTTAAAGATGCTGAAAAATCAGATGTTAAAGATCCCAACGCGATGAGCCTTGCAACAGCAAACAAAGCGGGTGAAGTCTCATTGCGAACTGTATTATTAAAAATTTATGACCATCAGGGATTTGTATTTTTCACCAATTACGAATCCACCAAAGCCCGTCAAATCGCTGAAAACCCTAACGTAGCACTACTCTTTCCCTGGCTGGATCAGGATCGACAGGTAAAAATCAGGGGACAGGCCAGCAGAATATCGACAACAGAATCTTTAAAATATTTTATTTCACGTCCGCGCGGCAGTCAGTTGGGTGCCTGGGTATCACAGCAAAGTTCTGTGATTAGTTCTCGAACTTTATTGATGAGTAAACTGGATGAAATAAAAAAGCGCTTTGCTCACGGTGATATATCACTTCCCGAATTTTGGGGGGGATACAGAGTTAAACCTTCAACTATTGAGTTCTGGCAAGGGCAACCCGATCGTTTACACGATCGTTTTAGTTATCAGCGACAACAGGATGATAGCTGGACAATAAGTCGACTGGCACCATGATCTAAAACTAAGATAAAACCTGCTTAAATAGTCCGATATTTATCCGCAAAAATAAAATTGACTGAATCATTGGATTTAGATTCATACATCGCCTGATCAGCACGGGCTATAAAGCTGCGAATGGGTTCATCATAATTATTCATGGTGGCTATACCAATATTAATATCAAGATAAAAATTCATTCCACCAATATCCAGTCCTTCTGTAATTAATGAAATAATCCTTCTACTAATATCTTCCAGATACTGGTTGCTAACCACATTAGGTAAAATAGCGGAAAATTCATCCCCTCCCATACGAGCTACGGTATCATCGTCACGTAAACACAACAGTAAAACACTAGCCACTTTTTTTAATACAAGATCACCTACTTCATGCCCCATTTCATCATTGATGGCTTTAAATTTGTTCAAATCAATATACAGTATGGCCAGTTTTGTATTCTGCTTTTTAGCTGTAAAAATTTCCCTCACTAATTTCCATTGAAAATATTTCCGGTTCTTTAAACCGGTCAAAGAATCGGAATACAACATCTGTAAAATTTTACTTTCAGCCAGTTTTTTCTGGCGCATAGCCAGAAGGAGTAAATAAGCTGCCAGCCCTAATAACAGACTCATAAAGAAAAAAGCATACCCCATCATAGTTCTGGTTCCTTCCAGCTGATTCGTTATGACCTGATTTGGTATAAAACTCACTAGAAACCATCGCGGATTCTCAAGTGTTGATAACATTACAGACTGACTGTATTTTTCACCAATGCTAATCGCTTGATAAACAACCTGATTCTGAGCTGACTCAAACACGCCCTGTTCCTGCTGATGTAAAATAGACCAGATTTCAGGGTTTTCTTGCGACATGGAATAATGTTGTTTATCAGGAAACATAAAACCCCATTGCTTTTCGCTGGAATTACCATATAACCAATAACCATTTTGATCAAGTAGCTGCCGATTGGTATTATTATTGAACGATAAATTAGCCAGAGTATCCAGTAAGTGTTGTGCTTTCAGGTTTAGCACTACGGCTCCTGCTATTTCACTGGAAGAGCGCACTGCGGATGCCACCCGAAGGACTGGGTTATATGGTAACTCGATTTTACCCTGCTCTTCATTTAAATCGATTCGGGATATATATACCTGATCAGTATTCAGTGACAGGATTTCCTTAAAATAATAACGCTCACTTTTGTCTTGTAATAGCGCACGATCCACGGCAACAGGTAAACCCTTATCATTATGGTGAATTTTTATTAATTCCTGTCCGCCAATACTTAAAAGACGTAACTGATCATAAACGGGTTTAAATATCACCTGTGTTTGAAAGTCCTTGTTAAGCTCCTGTTCTCTTTGCGCTGAAGCCTGCATCAGATATTCAACTACATTAACCTGATGAGAGATACTCAAGACATCGCTAGTCACCTGATTCAACTGTTGTAAAAAAGCCGTTTTAACCAGCTTCAGTGTATTAACTTCCTGTGTTATCAGGTCTTTTTTTAAACTATTAAACTGTAGCTGATAATTCAACACCAGAAACATCAGTAAAACGGTTATAACGCTCAAGTAGGCTAAGGTTATAGTAATGACCATCGAACCGAATCTGCTGGCGCTTACATCCTCTTTTTTTTGCCAGTCCATCACTGGTTTTAATACGATAAAATATATAGCCAAGGAGGATAAGCTGGCCAGCGTTAGACTATCCAGTATTATTACCTGCCAGCCTTCGAGTATCGACGATTTATACTCAAAAACCTGCATGATAAGAACTTCTATAAAAAAACGATGAGACCAATTTGTACCTGTATCCAGGCTGCATTCCCATGTTGATAAATAGAGAAAAGGCCTTTTTTAATAAAATAAGATACCGCTAAAATTGCAGCAATAGAAATAAGCAGAGAATCCAGCAATATCGGCAACCAGAAAAATGTTGCGTCTGTTACAACCTGCTCCAGCAACAAGATTAACAACAATTCGACAGTTGCTATGACTAAAAAAAGATTTAATAAAATTTTTTTCACTGCTAACAGAGCCTAAAACCAGGAACCTTTACGATAAATACCTACAAGTTTAGTACAAACAGAGACATACCTGCTCTTTAAAAATTAAGTATTTTTAGCACCGGATGATAATTATCCGGTTTTCTGCCAAATCCAGATAAAACAGCGACAGATCTCTTAGCCAGTTTGAATTTAAATTTTCGAGCAATAATCCGGCTCATTGTATGCCAGTCCTGGGTATGTTGTTCAGGTAGCACTAACGGCATAACACCCCAGTGCAGCATTAATTTACGGGCTGTTTTATCATCCATACAAATACCGACTATAGGCGATGAAGGTCTAAAAGCAGCTACCACACCAGCAGTTTCTCCACTTGATGTCGGCACAAATAAACCCAACAAATCGAGGTCTTTAGCAATACCCACTGCAGCATGAGTTAATGCCCGTTTAGGAGAGCTGGTAACTCTCATGTCGACCATATCGCTATGTTGCGTATTGTTCTGTTTCCATTTTTCCATTTCACACAAAATATGATCCATCTGTTTAACAGCCTGCACAGGATAACGCCCTACCGAGGTTTCACCCGAAAGCATTACCGCATCTGCACCGTTTAAAGCCGCATTAGATACATCTCCTACTTCTGCCCGGGTGGGTCGAGAGCTGGTGATCATAGACTCCATCATGTGGGTTGCCACAATGACCGGACGGCAGGCAGTACGTGAACGATTGATTAAATCTTTTTGTACCATTGGAACCAGAGCAGCATCAATTTCAATACCAAGGTCACCACGAGCAACCATTATTGCGTATGATTCGCGTAAAATTTCATCAAAATTTTCCAGCGCTTCCGGTTTTTCAATTTTAGAAATAACCGGCAATACATCACCATATTGCTTCATATAGCGCTTTAATTTAACGATATCTTTTGCATCACGAACGAAGCTCAGTGCCACAAAATCGGCACCAATTTGCTGTGCAAACTTTACATCTTTTTTATCATTGACAGTAAGTGATGATGAAGAAATTTGAGTATCCGGTAAATTAATACCTTTTTTATCCTGAAGTATGCCACTGTAAATAACACGACACTGAATATCTCGACGCACTACCTCCAGCACCTTTAATTCCATTTTCCCATCATCCAGTAAAATTCTATCACCTACTTTTACATCCTTATGTAAAGAAGGATACTGACAGGGAATAATGTTATTTTCTCCAATAACCTGGCGCGTTGTCACCGTCACTATCGACCGGGACTTTAGTTGCATTTCACCATTTTTAAGGACACCTACACGAATCTTCGGGCCACACAGATCACAAAAGACAGCAACCTGAACTTTCATTTTTGCAGCCGCTTTTTTAACCAGTTTAAAACTTTTATGGTGATGCTCATGACTACCATGAGACATATTCAACCGAATAATATTGACCCCTGCCATTAACAGTTTTGTAATGGTTTCCAGATCACTGGTTGCCGGTCCAAGAGTTGCAATAATTCGAGTTTTTCGGGTTAAATTGTTATCTATAGTGTTAATCATGTTTGTTATTTTTTAGAGTTTTAAAAAATTTTAGTTATAAAGTTTAACCTTATCACACCATTCAAACTTCTAGCTGGATAGAGCTGTATTTAATTCCAGCTGATTATCTATTTCAAAAACAGCGTTTTTCGTTGTTGAATTGTAGACCGGTTCACATTCTTAAGCTGTTTTAATTCGCACCGACTTAAGCTGTGAAAAGCCTCACACTTTAGTTTCAAACAGGGACTAGAATCATCCAATATTATTCCTTAACCGGTCACTATAAAAAAATCATTTTAATATAGAAACATTGCCTGGCTGTTAATCAGAACCTTAAGAAATATTTAAATTGAAAAATATTTCAACTGAGTAACCGCATAAAGCAAAAGAACCTGTACCTAAACTCAGATAAGCTCCTGAGTTTAGCTTAACCGTCTATAACAGACGGTTTTTTTTGGCCAGGGATTGGCCTTATACCCGATGGGCAGGGATAGCCCAAAGAGGGTGCTTGGCCAGGGATTGGCCTTATACCCGATGGGCAGGGATAGCCCAAAGAGGGTGCT
>ERZ890953.811-NODE-811-length-16970-cov-9.982737_pt1 | contig 16970 bp, 15 predicted proteins | sample MGYA00521264_ERZ890953 | MGnify/ENA primary metagenome ERZ890953 (study PRJEB32303, sample SAMEA104408629) | aquatic metagenome | biome: Brackish water; feature: Chemocline; material: water | place: Baltic Sea | collected 2014-10-26T21:54:00 | depth 200 m ...
CCATAGCCGCGCACGAAGACCATCAGGAAGCCGAAGCCGATCAGGAGCATGGCCATGATGTGGATGGCGCGGTAGTAGGTCTGGACGTGGGCCAGGGTGTCGACGCCGGTCTGAGCCTGGGCTGCGGCGGGGAGCAGGACTCCCAGGAGGAGAAGGCCCAGGGTGACCAGGTTGAGGGAGGGTCGTTTGTGCATGGGAGTGCTCCGATAAGGGTCGGGTGGCGCGGGGGTCGGGAGGTCAGCAGAATGGTGATGATTTGAAATCGGTATGTCAAATAGGGGATTCTGGGGTCGTTGTTCCTTGAGTCCTGAAGCGTTCTCACGCCAATCGATCGAGTGAAGCGGACACCGCAGAGTCGCCTTAATTCATGACTACTACCTCTCCCTGAAAATATTGCCAACCGAATAAGGGGGCGACGCCCTTTGGGACAATCTTTACAGCGGGATGTTAGCTGAAAATCGCTCTCATTCTCTTGTTGGATTAACTGAATGCGTGGTCGCAACAAGATTGACAACCAGGGCACATGTCTCTACACTCGCAACGAGTTGACTCCAAAAACTTATATGGCCTGTTGCGTTTGGAGTGTTTCAGAATGAAACATATGTTTTCGCTTGGGATTGGTGGAGTAGATCAGATTCAAAATCGCTGCAAAATCCGACTCGGTTCATCCATACGAAGAACGATTTTTACGCTCACTCTCATGCTTCTTTCTTCGTGTAGCACTGAGATCCAACCCGTTGATATGGTCCTCATCGTGGATACGTCCATGTCCATGCGCGGCGTCGGAGGCACTGCAGATATTTTCCAACAAGTGAAAGAAAGCGCCCAGGACATCGTTCGCGAAGTTGCCACCGGCAGTGTTGTTACATTGATATCGTACGACAGCGACACCACGGTCTACCCCGGCGTTACCATTGATAACGAACACGCCCGCCAACGCGTCATCGATCAAATCGGAACCCTGCAAGCCGAAGGCAAGCGAACGTATACCGCAAAGGCCATCCAGGACGGCCTTTCAGCATCTGAAAAGAACGAACTCCGGGGGTCGCGAAGTACACAAGTCGTAATCCTGCTCACCGACGGTCTGAACGATCCGCCTGCATCCGCGGGCCCGACCCCTCTCGCTTTCGAAGATGTCGTCACACCCTTCTACGAAAAACCATGGTATGTCTTCTATGTCCAACTGGGCAATGACATGGACGCCGATTTGGCCCAAGTCCTCGACGATAGCTTTGAAAACACAGAGACCATTCAGGACCCCGCCGGTGTCAATCTCGCTGAGTTAAAGACCGTCGTATCCCGGGACTGGAAAAAGCCCGTCGTCAAGGTCACAAAATGGATCGGCATTTTGATCGGTGCGGTCATCGTTTTGGCTGTGTTACTGATCGCAATGCTGAAACTGCGTTCCTATAGCAAGGGAAAGAAACTCTTCGGAACACTCGAATATTGGCGCTCAGATCAATCGTCCAGCAAAGGCAAGGCTGACCTTTCTGAGTGCGGGACTTCGCAGAAAGTGGGCTCCGAAGGCATCGTGCTGTCCGGCTGCGATCAAACACTGTTCAAGTTGAGTACGACACAGGAAGACGGACAGTGGGTCGTCACTGCAGAATCAGACGATAATAACGAGCCTCAAACCAGTGGCGGCCTGTGCTTCAAAGGACAGAACCAGAACCGCCTCTCGCTGTACGACGGTGACCTGTTCGAGATCCATGGATGGAATTTTCGCTATCGCGGAGACACAGGATTCAGGCCGCGGTAGCGGTTGACCCTAGTACCGCAACTTATTTAGAGCCAGACACATTGGGGGCAAGATGAACTTCCATCAGTTTCTCATGGGAAGCCTGAATGGCGATTCGATTAAGCAAGAGGAAGTGGATCTCAACGCTCACTACTGTCCTACGCTGTTGATCGGACTCGGGGGCACCGGCGCCAACGTGCTTCTTCGTGTTAAGAAGCTGCTCCAAGATCGCCTCCAGGGTGTCGAAGGTCTGCACCGGTTTCTCTACATCGATACCGACACGAGCACTTTCGCCGGCAAGCCGGGACTGCCCGCCGTCGAAGGGAACGAGCGTTGCTTGATTGGCGTCAGCAAGGCAAGGGCCGCCGTCAGCAACCCCGACTACCATGAGTGGCTTTGGAAGCGGTTTCCGCGGGATGAGCTCAAACCGCAGTATATTCGACGACTGGTCAGCGGCAACGGCGCCAGCCAGATTCGCTCTCTCGGTGCAGCCGGACTGGCGTTGGACTACAGAGAAGTCAAAGACAAAATCGCTACAGCCCATAACGACCTTCTCGGCCTCGCCGAACGGAAGAACGTACAGGTGAGGGGCGGCGTCCAGGCCGTCGGCAACAACATTCTTGTCTATATCGTTGGATCTCTGGCGGGCGGTACCGGTTCCGGCTGTTTCGTTGACGTCGCCATGATTGCCCAAGACGTTTGCCAGCGAGATGACACCGACATCGTTGGAATGTTCGCCATCGCGAACAGATCCTATGAACAAAAAGTGCGTCGTGATAAATCGCAGTATAATCGAATGCGCTCCAACACGTATGCCGCCCTTAAGGAACTCCAGTACATCATGGATGCTGGGGACGCACGATCCGAGTCCATTATTTTCCCCTACGGATCCGCCGGCTCCCTTGAACTGAAGCCCTACGACGAACTATTCAAATTCGTCTACCTTATCGACGACAGAAACCAGTTGGGCACCCTGCCGACGCTTGAAGAGATGTATGACCTGATGGCCAGGACCATTTTCCAGGACGTCGGGTCCGTACTGGGAGCCGCCAAACGCTCGTTCGATTCCAATGTGTCCGTAGCATCCACCGACCCGTGCATGGTCACAGGCTTGAATCGGATGTTCGGGTCCGTGGCCACGACGTCCATTTGCTACCCCGCGGAGCGTGTGGCCACATACACGACCCTCAGGGGACTGCACGAACTTCTCGTTGACGAGATCATCGGCACCAAGAGCAAGGAGGCCCTAATCAAGAACAGCGTATCCGGGTTCCTGGCCAACGAAGACCTGGAAGAACGCGGCAGCAATAACCGCGTTCTGGAACGACTGCTGGAAGACGATGCGAATCAGGAACGGCTCTCCATCGCTACAGACGGGCTGAACAGGACCTGGGGGAGCAAGCGAGGACCACAAGAGTACGCGGATCGCATCCTGTCATCACGAGCGGACTTCGTGAGCAGACGGCTTCCGGCCGCCCTGGATATCGTCCGCAAAAACTATGACGTGATTCTTGGTACGGAGGAGATCGGAGACGGCGATATCTTCAAGTCCAAGATCGAAGAGTACGCCCTGGATGTCGCATCGAAACGCGGCATCGAAACCGCGGTAGCCACCCTTTCCGACCTCGAGGAAACCTGCGAACAGATGACCCGGGAACTCGAGGATGAGCTGCGCTCATGGACCGACAAGGGCCGCCCCTCGGCCGAGCAGGCGCTTAACGAAGCGTGCATCAAGCTCAAGAGCTACAAAGGCATTAAACAGTACTTCTCGAAGACCGACGATCACCTTAAGGCCAGCTTGATCTCCCAATACAACAATCTTGTTGAAAACGACTACTGGGCTGTCGCCAAGCCCCGGGCTATTCAGGTCATGAAGATCCTGAAGAGTCGAGTAACGGAATGCAAGGTCTCCTGGGTCGGGATCCATAGCGACATCAAGGAGCTCGTGAGGGAGCTTTCTTCCACTTACCGGAACCTGGAAACTCATGTCGGCGGGACCGCCCAGGGTTTCGTCGTGGCCCAGGAAGTAACGACCCCCGGCTACGAACAGCGCTACTACAAGGCCCTCGGCAAGTCGGCCAAACAGTTCCTGCCTGACCTTTTGAAGTCCTTCGCTGCGAGACAAAACCTCAGCAGCAAAGAGGCCTCCACAGATCAACTGCATCGTTGGATGTTTGACCTGGAAACATCAGGGCGGCCAGAACAGATGGGCAAGGAACTGGCAGAGTGTCTGTTCGCTTCCGTCGCCCCCCCGCTGCTCAGTACGAATGTTGTCAACTTCGTCAAGTCGAACCCCAAAGAGGTTGGAGAATCTCTCGGCAAGAAGCTGGACCTCATGTATTCGATGTGCCAGCCGTTCTGGCCCGCCTCCCCTCCGCGTACCGACCAGGCCTTCAGCGAGTTCATCGGGCTGACCGTCAAAAAGCGATGGGACGAAAAATCCAGCGAAATGGTGGCCCCGGCCATTATTAAAAGCTGGGCGGAGAAGCACAGCGAGGGACAAGGTGGAGACGAAAAAGATACGATCCATACGAACACTCCGTATGAGATCGTGTTGAGTCGCCGAACATACGGTGCCCGCGCATTCTACCTGAACCCGGTCATGGCATGGAAGCCCCTCTACGACCAGGTTCAAAAGACTTCCAAGAACGGCTATATGACCGAAACACACTGCGCGTTCATCAACGCCCCGGACCCCATGCCGGCCGACGAGTTGCCGTTGACCTACTTCACTCTCGGTGTTGCCCTTGGCTTCATCGTCACGAGAGGCGACTGGTATTACTTCGCCCTCGAGTTGAAAAACGGATATGGCGGACAGGAGGCGATCAAAGTCCTCTTCGATTCGCAATCAGAGACCGTCTTCTCCCTTAGCGGCACGGAATTCCCTAAAGGTCTTGACGGACTCGTCTTGTCCGACTCACAGCCTGCCAGAATCCAAAATCAATGGAAGCTCGGCCAGGGCCGCGAAAACGCGGCGGAGATCCTGTCAAAGAAGCTCGAGTGGACCGACCTCCTCCAGGGAGCCGTGGAAGAGTACCACCGCTCCGTCGGCAACAGTGTTTTTGCCAAGCAGATTGAAAAGTACAGGGACTCCTTCGTGGCCGGGAAACGCTCGAAGGACGGGAACGACATTTACAGTCACGAGTATCGCCTGTTGACCAAAAAGATCACCAGCATCGGCAAGTAGAGACCGACGCCGGTAACTCAGGAGTAACGTGGGATCCAAGTCGATTGCGCTCAGCATCGTCGTGGCCGTCGACGACTTCGGCCACGAAGCCGTCAAGGCCCTCGATGAATTGCTCCTCTCGCTGCCGGCCGTCTATAGACACTGCGTTCGAACTCAACCGAACCGCGATGACGCCGCACTGTCTGCACTCCGTTCCGAGTTGGCAGACCTCGAAAATACTGAGCGCGTCAAGGAGCTGGGACATACGGTCCTCGGAAGCGATGCAGGTAGCTTGCGAGTCCATCTGTATTTCGTCGGCGAACTGAAATCTCAATCCCTGACACCCGGGGACATGGAGGACATCGTATCCGCCCACCCAGAGGACCTCGTCTCCTTCATTTGTCTGGGGGAGGATGGCTCCGCCCCGACCAAAGAGGAACTCAGGAGAATCTGCAACACCTCTGCTCGCCCTTACCTCGTCACACCGACCGCGGGCGGTCACGGACTGAGCCGAAATACGATCGTCGGGGGCGTGGCCGGTTTCATCTTCACTTCCATCAGCCACCGGGCGGACGCCGCAGGCTTTCCTGACCAGGACTCCGTCTACTCTTTCGGGTTCGCCGGCAAGATCGGCCTGACCGAGGTTGCCAAGTCCAGGCTGGCGAAGCACGTGTCCGTCAAACTCGGCAAGCTCCAATTGGAGCCCGATGTACATGCTCGCGGTGCCGACAGTCGACAGAGCCTTGACGACTGGATCGAACGCTTCTCTCCAAGCGGCCTGGGGGTCAGCCTCTTCTCGCCGGCAATGGCGAGCGCGCGGGACTCCGACCGCATACCCGCCATCGTGACCTGGGTACCCGACGAGCTGGGAGACTGTTTGTCCATCCAGCTCGACCGGGCTGAAATCGCTTTGCAGTTGGACGAGAACAAGCCCCGGACATGGGCGGAGTCGATAAGGAAATTCTCCCGAGTCTTCGATATGTCGCGAGCCGTCCAATGGCGACTCATGCTCGAGAGAGCACAAGCCGCGACCGGCGAGACCATACGCAACGAGATGCTGAGCAGCTTCAAGACTATCCTCGGGCACATGGTGCAACCCATGCATGAGTGCAAACAGGGGTTAGCTGAGATACAGCATCGACTCGACCACAGGATGGTGGCCGAGATCCGACCCGATCGAGACTTCGAAACCTCCCTGTCCGAATTGGACGAAGCGGTGAAGGCCCAGCCTAACGTTCTGGCTCTGTTCCTCAAGATGGCCATCTGGGTGATTCCGGCGAGCATCATTGGAGCCGGCCTCTTCGATCTCCTCTATTCCGGCTTCCGCGGCGTGCTCTTCCCTTCACTTTACGCCCTGACCCTCGTGGCGATCGGTGTCGGCTGGCCCTTGAGTCTGGTTTCAAAGGCCCGTCGTCGGCTGAATCGCGCCCGCGACAAAGCCATCGACATCATGGTGACTCGACAGGAAGGCATCATCTCAGAGAACGCCGTGGGCTATTTGCAGGAACTCGTTCCTCTGGCCGCCGATGTTGTCACGGAGGCTGAACAATCACTCGAAGCTCATATCGAACAGCTCAACACGATGGTCCGCACCCTCGAGTCCGAGATCGCCAGTGAATTGCCTAGCCCGTTGACCCTGGAGCCAGTGATCACGAGTGAGAAGGAATACCGCCTAGTCGTTGAAAACCTGGGCATCGACTCCAGGGCTTGGCTCAAAGAGTCCGTCGCCGCGGGTTGCTTCGCGGTGGGAGCCCAAAAAGAATCTCAGGATTCGTCCGATAAATCGTACGGGCCCGAGTCCTGGTGCCAGCGACGTATCGAAGATCCCGACCATGTGCAACTTCCCGCCTTCGAGACTCTGTGGAACATTCGAAGCCAATGCCGCGGCTCCGGAAGCTTGGACGACGCGATCAGTGAAGTGTGGCGCCGCTCCGCTCCTTTCTCCGGAGATGGAATCCACAGCGGCATCGGTCTGTTCACCTGCACACTCGACCTGTTCGAACGCGTCAAATCCCTGGCGAAGAATAGTGGTGATTTCAGCAACGCCGAAACCGAAGTCAGTGAGGACGCACCTATTCTCGCCTGCCTGCGGATCGGAACCTTGGGCCCGGAGTAGATATCCAGATGACAGCGAGACTATTGAGTTCATTCCTATGGATCGGCATCTTGCTGGTACCGCCGGTGAGGTTCCTGTTGGTTCAGTTCGCCCTCTTCGTATGGCCGAACGTCGAGCCCTTCACCAAGATCGGGAATCCAAGTGCGCCGCAAGTGCCCTTGATCGTTTCTGTTCTGATCGGTTATGCCCTGACGACATATCTCGCCCAACGGTTCCTGATCCCCCGCCTGCGAGCCGCCCTGTCGGACAGTTCCCGAAGCGAAGAGATGGACCTAGGCACCCCGGGATTTCCCTGGCCCCTCGCCCTGTTGGTCACCCTGGCCTGGCTCGGAGCCGTGATCATCGAGGGCTCAGCCCAGCTTTATCATGTGCTGGTTGCCGGGCTTGTCATGGCCGGCATCGCGGGCCAAAAGCCGCAGCCCCGACCCAGCCCGCAACCCACGCCCCGGCCGGCCCCCGAGCCCGTCGACGAAGACGACTATCCGGAAGACTCCGAAGACGACCAGTTCTACTATCGGGCCTATCAGTGGCATTTCAACGAAGAGCCCTACCGTAAAACCGGCAAGACCCATCTCCTAAACCTGAGCCTCAGGATTCCGAAGGAGATCTACAAGAACTACAAAGCCAGGCCTCGGAACATCCACAGCAACAGCGACTACGTTCGCTTCATCAACGAGGAGCTCCAGGACGATGTGGTCTCCCCGTTGACCGAGAAAATCCGCAGCCTGTCACGTTCCCACGGCTTCGACGATTTGGCGGAAATCCACCTGGCCATGGCCTTCACCCTGTCCTTTGACTACGCCCGGGACATCGACGGAGACTACCCCAACTATCCCGTCGAGACTCTCGTCGAGAAAAAGGGCGATTGCGAGGATCACGCGAACCTGTGCGGCGCCCTGTTCCACAACCTGGGCCTGGAGTCCGCATTGGTCCTAATGGATACAGGTCCCAAGGTCGGCCATGCGGCTTTGGCTGTCGAGGCTCCCATCGCCATCCCCGGGGCTTCGTTCACGAGCCGCAGGACAGGGAGGGATCTGTTCTACTGTGAAGTCACGCCCGCCTCGAATTCCACGACCAAAGACTCCACCAATGTCCAGTGGTGGCTGGGGATGGCGCCCATGGAGGGGGCTACTGGGTTTACGCTTTGGGAGATTGAGCCTGCTGCCTCGTGACCTCACCCAAATCTAATACAGACCATAACTAGAGTTTTCTGGCATAATCACTGCAAGAATATTTTGATAAAGAAGTCGACATTTCCGCTTAGAATTAATAGCAAGAGAGCTAGGATCGTGTACAGTAAAGCCTTTGCAATGTTTCGAGTCAGTTCAGCATTTTCTTGTACCGTATCAACCCAATACTCAGGTCGTGTTCCAGTGGCGTGGAAGTCTCCATCACGACCTTTTTGTGCAAATATTTCGTATATTGTATCGCCATAAGCGGTTGACCTAAAGAGCCAGAACCCACCGCGAAATACAGAAATGGCAGCAAGGGGTGTAATTAAATAAGACCACCCAGTGGCCTGAGCAAGTGACATAATAATTGAAAATGATCCAGAAATCAGTATCCCAGCGTAGAACGAAATCATTCTGCCCGACATCAAGCCCTCCGCGACTCCACCGAAGAATTGCCCAATTCGTTCATGGTTCTTAAGGAAATCTTCAGTTAGCCATTCATCGATCCACAATATTGATTTGTCTCGCATTGTTTCCCTCTCCCTTCAATTATGGATTTCTTATCATTTGGCTTAGTATGCACTCTGATTCAATCAGGATTTCAAAGCTCGCAAGACAAGATTGTACATCAGCATCTATAATTACGTACGATGGAAGATGGCTTCTTGATACCCAGCTCTTGCAACTCCTGATTGTTTCGAGAATCTTCAAGCTCAGGGGGTATACTCTTTTTTTTGCACACTGATCATTGTTATGATGTTCGCAAGGAACGTCGGCCGGGCTTTCTAGGAGTTCAATAGTCTTTCTGATTTGATAGGAAAGGAGGTCGCTATCCCCTGCTCCCGTGCTTTCGAATTTATTAAATATTTTAAGCTGCTCCACAACACTTTTAGGGGACACTGCATTTAAGACACTCTGAACGGCCAAGAGACGACTATGAGCATACCACGACCTAATATTGATGGGATGTTTTTCGACCCCTGCCCATGCAGCACATATTGGCGCCCATGAGGGAATATTCTCGCCTTCTTGTTCTTGGGCAGCTTTCTTAGAAATCAGAACAGTGAGCAAGTACGAGAGGTACTCGTTAGCAAGATCGCTAAATGGGGAACGGTCAAGTAGCTCACCGCACTCTTTTTTCATAGCGTCACGAACTTGATCCTCTAAGTTTCTGGAGCTCGCAACTATCTGTCCCTCTGTCGACGAATCGAGCGGACAATCCCGCATCAATATATAATGCTCAATCCACTCATAAATTTGTTTGTGGGCATGTCTGCCTTGCTCGGCAAGCGAAGGAACCTGCCTAAGTGCTTCAGCTGGCGAAAACTCTAATATCTCGCACGCTAGAAATTCCGGATGGATTGGATTTCCCAAAGCACCGCTTAGACTCTTCACCCACTCTTCCGGCAGGCTCGCCCCCCCCTTCTCTGGGCAACCTTCTTTGTTAATTTTTTCGTCGCTATTGATTCGCTTTAGTAGCTTATCAACAGCCTTTTCAAGGTCTGTGAAGTATCCCCATACCTCGAGTTCTGGCGTATATTCTTCTTTAGTCATTCCAGGACCTATCCTGTTATCCTTTTACTTGCCTTAAGCCTTATCGTGTCGATAGTGTCTACAATCAACATCTTAATTGCCGCTAACTTATCGAAGCACTCTCGCTCAATGCCTCCAAGGGCAGTCTTCTGGAGGTATCTTGACAATTCAGTACCAACAGAAGCGTCCCACAGGTGCGAGAGGGGGTCGTGCATGTGTACGGCTGCATCCGAGCGGAGTTGGGCTAGTTTTTCTACGCATACATTTATCATATCTACATCTTGTGCGTCTGACGCCTTGCGGGCGAGCTCGTCCAGATCACGACTCAATTTTGCTGCGTGGTGCCAACGCAGTCGCGCATGCTCAGTGCATCTTAGTATGGATCCATATGTCGCGTTTTGTAGATTCAGGTCGGTGGTCACGCTTTCATCTTTATGGTCGTCAGTTGGGCGAATACAAACTGTCACAGATTCATTGAAAGCAACAAACGAACGAGAATTACGATATCTATTAGGAAGGTGGCCATCGGACGTAATACCCGAATTGTTTAGGTAGTCTATGGACATAGAAGGTACAAACTCCGGTGCTACCCAACGTTCAAGAATTGCACCAATAGCCTTGCTTAGAATTTCGCGGTCTTCTGGAGATAGCGGATCCTTTCTGGGCGTAAAATATTTCTCGTAATCCGTAGAAGTGATGCTGATTAGGACAAAGAAATATGGAATCTGTGGGTCACCGATCTTTGGAAAAGGTAGGTGGCCCTGACTATCGCAGGACGAATGGTCATCCGAGCAATACTCATTCCATTCGATATCAGTAGTATCGCAAATCTTTTTGCCTGTGCCATCTGGGTCAGTAAGTTTCTCCTGAAGGCCAGTTAAGGAGGAGAGAAACAAGTCGTACATCGAACTTGTTTTGTCACAACATATATTATCAATTGGGCGATAGTAATTTCCCCTGTTGGGGTCGCATCCATGGTGACTGAATTTATGTGTCTTGCCATTTTCAGGTCCAGGTGTAGTGCTAAGAATCGCCTCCCATAGTGCTTCGCTGGAAGTCGGCGGCTTAACACTTTCATCGGTATGACCGTCAAGAGGAATTCCTTCAAGGATTCTCGGGCACAACGAAAGTGCTGCAAGAACCTCGGGAAGGCCATAACTGTCCCTTGATTGATCGCTTGTCTTAAACACTAGTCGCGGCGTTATAGCTGCGGTACCATCTACACGAACTGTTGCCATTGCAGATACTTGAGCTTTGATAGGATCAAATCTATACTGTTTCCAAGCGGGGGGGGTGGTTAGCCAGAGCGTGTCTGGCTCATTATCCTTACCCACACCGACTGGCATTGTCAGGCTCCATGTGGAATTACGATATGTTGGCGACCAACAGGTTCGCGTCGTTCGAGTTTCCGCTAGAGCTGACTTAGCCCTTAGAAAGAGATCCTCAAATTTGGTTGGCAGGAGTGGATCAAATTTCGTATATGACAGGTGTGCTCCATAGGTCGCATGAATCTCAAATTCTTTTACTGAGAACAAGCGTAGGTCAACTGTCATGTCGTCTCCAATTGATATTCAGGATAGATTTTGAATTGCATCCTATTTCTTCTTTTTCTCTCAGGTCCAGGGGGCAGACCCTCAACCGCCATGGTACGGTCGAGCGACTCCAGCGCAAACTCCATCGCCAACGCGTCCTTAATCAACGGGATTATATTATAACACTGCTGCTATAGTCACCATTTTCTGCCTCAACAACTCTACCAAGAAATCCAGCGAGCCTCTTGGTCGACGGGTTATCCAATATGGGCGCGGGGCCGCGCTCGACAACCTCCCCCCCCACAAGGAACACAACCTGGTCCGCGCTGTTTCTCGCGAACTGAAGCAGATGACTTACTATCAAGATCCCTACGCCACAATCTCGCAACTTCTTAAGTCTCCCCAACACTAGTGCAATGTATTCGACGTCGAGTGCGGACGTTACCTCATCAAGCAATAAATACTTGGGCTCTAACGCCAAGGCACGCACGAGGGCTCCAAGCTGTCTCTGGCCAACCGACACTTCGTTTGGATATCGATCGGCAAACTCTATGACGCCTAACTCAGTTATCAAGTCCTCAACAACCTTATGGGCACCATCAACGCCACGAGATTGGAGGGGAAGCATTGCATTTTCCCTCAAAGTGAGATGCGGCCACATAAATAACTGCTGAAAGACAACCGTAACCTCTGGCCATACCATTGATATCTTCTCGCTCGCGGCCCCCGGGAATTCGAAAATACGGTCATCTATACAAACCTCGCCCGAACACGGTGGGCTCAACAGAGCAAGCGCCCTCAATAACGTAGTCTTCCCGCAACCACTAGGCCCAATCACTGTCGTGATCGTCCCTGGCTCGATCTTAATATCAATACCATTTAAGATTTTCGCATCGCCATAAGACTTGTGCAGGTTTTTTCCCTCTAACATGCTGTCCTCATCGCTCGGAGTAGTCTCGTGTAAATCGGGCCTTCAGCCAATGGGCAAGCAAATGCAGCGGCACACAGGCAACAACGAAGAACGCCGCCAGGAGGGTATAGATCTCAACTGGCCTGTAGATTTGTGCGTTGATCCGCTGTGAAACCCGAAACACCTCATCCACAGAAATCAGACTGGCGAAGATGGTCATCTGGAATACGGAAACCTGAATGAGCAGCAGTCCCGGAATGATTTGCCTTAACAGAATCGGCAGTTGAATACGAAAAATCGTGTCTCGCCTGCTGACCCCACATGCTCGCGCTGCATCAAGGTACTGCCGAGGAAAATCGTTGATGATGCCGCGAATATGGTCGGCAACCATCACCATGTTGACAAAGGACAGGGTCACGGCTGCAGTAATGAAGGGATTGACCACAATACCAAGAAAGGACTGCATGGGGTAGTGCATCCAGAAGAGTAGTACGAGGATCGGCATTCCCGCCAGAACCACCGAAATCACCTTGGAAGGTACACCTACCACTCTTCTGTACTGGGCCCCGAGCGCCCCGAGCGTCGATCCTACAACAATACCCACACTCCAGACGATGGAGGAAAGCTTGAGAGTGACCAGCAGCCCCCCCATCATCGCCTGGCTATATTGAGTCACGATCTGGTAAAAGCTCAAGGTCGCCCACTCTCATCGAAGCATGCAACGTCATCTCGCTCTAAATGACCTGGATTAGGCCACGGCGAGTTCATAAATACGCCATCAATTATCGAGATTGGTACGGCAGAGCCGATCGATAATAAGCACCGGGCGCAGGTTCATGGGCGGTCAGTACACGATCTACAAATCCGCTGTTCTGCAATTCCACCAGCGCGGTATCGATCATTTCCTTGAAGCGATATTCGCCGCCCGGCAACATGAACACGTTTGGAAATACCTTCACGGGAATCTCGTCCGCGATGTTCTTCAACTGGCCGGGATTATTTTCCAGGAAGATCGCGCCTTTAGCCGGCTCCTCGAAGAAAACGTCGACCTTACCTGTTGTGACATCGAGAAAAATCTGACCCTCATTTGCTAGTTCGGGGTAGGTGAGAAGCCCGGCACCAGGAAACTGAGAGATCGCGATGGTTTCTCCAGTCGATCCGTCAAGTGCACCAATTTTGACGCCAGGGTCATTCAACGCCGCCCAACCTCCAGCCGGAGTGAACCTATCTTCATCCGGGCGAACCCAAACTCCAATGGCGCTATAGTAGGCGGGGATCGAAAATGTTGTCTGACGAACTCTGCTGGAATTGGGCCACACCGGGGAAGCCATCATGTCATAGCGCCCCGTCTGGAGTCCCGCAATCATGGTTCCCCAGCCCACCTCTTCCACAAACTCAACTTCAAGTCCCATGTTCTTGGCCATTTCCCTGATGATGTCAGGAAACGTTCCAGTGAGTTCGCCGGTCTGAGGGTCCACATCACAGGCAACCGAAACATTCACATAACCGCAACGAATGGTTCCCGTGCTGATCACTCGCTCGTACACCGTCGTCTTCGCGTTGGCCCCCTGGGAGTCTGTTGAGCTACACGAGGAACAGACGAGTGCAATAGCAAAGAGCACAAAAGCCATGATCAATAATATCCTGGTACCACGCATTACGATATTCTCCCTTTTAAGCCGGAATCAGAGCCAGCGCTTTGGTCAAATTCTATGCTACATTTTCTCGGGATTCTACTCAAGAATGGTCCCCCTCGACCTGATCCCTCATCGAATCATCTGCTTGATTACCTTCTCGTTGCAACAAACCCCACATACGGACAGTCCTCTTCGAAACCGTCCCAAAAACCTGGGGGCACTTGGGCTCCGCAGTGATCTACAAGCACAGACCTCCAAGTGAAGGACGACCACAACTGAGCATCAATGCACCGCTCGTAGTCCTGCTTCAAAAAGTCGCGATAGAGAGCCGAACAAATGACACGGCCCTGATCGATGAAATCCACCCTGAGTCCACCGTTGCCCTCTTTGACGTAATGCCGGTTGTAGCGAGTCTCCCCAAAGCGCCTATAGTCGGAATTCGATACCAGAGCAGCAAATGTTCCGCCAGGTTTCAACAGCCTGGCGGTTGAAGTAAAAAACTCATTGAGATGCTCTCTGTCCTCCGCATAGTGGAGCACACAAGTCGATATCGCGCAATCAACAGTACCCTTGGGCACCTTATCTACTATTGAACGGGCATCGGCGACAAAGTACTGAATGCCCAAATTATTGACTTCTGATAATCCCTTGGCCTTATGAATTAATTTCGTAGACTCATCGAAGGCTATGACTCGTGCGCCCTCTCTTGCTAACGACCTCGACAGTTCACCTTCTCCACAACCGATATCCAAAATGTTCAAGCTGGAAACATCTTCAGGCAGTTGTGCCCTGGCCCAAGGAAATTGCACACAATATTTCGAGGGATCTCGATCGGCAATCAGAGAATATGGATCAGATATCCCATCGTACTGTGCATCCAGGTCCATTTTCGTCTCCCTAGTGGAGTGCCGACCTCATGAATCAAGAACATGAGATTCATGAGCTACTATTTCACGAATCAAAATCAGAACTGCCACTGAACTTTCAACAAGGGCGTCGTGGTCTCTGACCCCATCGACCCATCCAGCGAACCGAATTTGCTATTGATATACTCGAAACCTACTCCGGCACGAAGGGAATTAGGCTCCCCAAAAGCCAGCTGCCCCACATCAACCATAAGAAACACGTCAGTCCAGGTCTCTGGATCAGTATCAGAACCGAATCCGTCTTTTCCTTTTTCTCCAACATGATTAAGGAAACCCTCAAATGATAGCGGGACATTGCCGATTTCAAAGGGTAGACCCCAAGCAAGCGCAAACCGATACGTAGAATCATAGACAACAGCTTGACCTGTTATTCCATTGTTATTCTTCTCGTCGTAATAATAAAACCCTATATCGAAAAATCCTCGAGGGACGTTGATCTTGAGGGTCGGACCAACAATGATTTTTCTCACCTTCGGGGCAAACTCAGTGTTCTTACTGTTCCAATCAAACCTAGTACTCAGCGCAACATCCTTGACGGGACCAAACGACAGGTCTCTATTTAAAACCCGCCCCAAATACAGTTGGTGCGAGTATGCAACATAGATTTCATGGGCACCCTGGGCTCCGCCGCGGGCTGCATCACTTGAGTCCGACTGTAACACATCCAGGTTGACGAAGTTCTGGCCGTATTGATAACCACTCACATGGGTAAAACAGTATATATCTTTATGAATTTCAGCCGGATTGGCTGGCTCATGAAATTCATCGCCCGCACGATAGGAGATCGAAGATTTGCTCCAGCCAGCAGCAAACCCAAGATTAGCGACCAACACGCCGACAACTGACTGCACGGCAACCCATCTTATCGACTTCCTGATCATATGATGACATCTCCATGCATAAAATTAAGCTGTCAAACACCTGGCCCCTCAATGCCCTGATTTGCCCCAAAACATGCACTCAATATCATCTGATTTCAACCCAGGACAGAATTATTTACTCAACTACCTTCTTACTCCAGCATGAATTGTGTAGCCCCGGCCAGGAAATCCAAATCCTAATGCCCTCCACTTTCAATCAGTATCGCTCTGCATTCCTGCTACAACCTCAAGCTCCCTCATCACCCCCCTAGAAACCAACATCGACCCAATCACCGCAACCGCGAACACATACAGCCCCCAGTGAATGGTGACATCCGAAACGTTGCGCATCTTGATGGCCACGACCAGCACCGCCACCACGAGAACGTCCAGCATGGACCAACGCCCCAGGCTCTCGATTTTGCCCACCCACACTCTCTGGGCCCCTCCGCCTTTGGGACAAGCGAACCAGACGAATGCCAGCACCATGATTTTCAGTGTGGGGAAGATGACTGAAAACAAGAGGATCACCGCGAACAGAACGTAGTCGCCGCCCTCGAAAAGAGCCCTCAATCCCGTCACCACCGACACCGTATTGTTCAGCACGAGGAGCTGCCTCACGGTCATCAGCGGCGCGAAGAGACCCACTACGAGCATCAGCATCGTTACCCACAGGGAGAGTGTCAGATAGGTGCCCCCGCCCCTGCTCATTCCGTCACCTCGTTGCCGGCATCCAAGACCTTCCAGCCCATCGCCGCCGACCAGTCGATCTCGTGAACATGGACGCGGCCAGCGAACCCAGTGCTCACTCGCTGGCCGTTGATGCTGCAGGTCGAGTAGATGAGATGGTTCTGATATGAGACGACCCTGGCCAGGACCCAGTCCCTGCTTATCTGCAAGATGTCGCCGTCCGAGTGGCTCGCCTCGGTCACGGCCGCGCGGTGCGCACTCTTGTCGGGACATAAGAGGCAAAGCGCCGCGAGTGCCAGCATGACGGTGGTAAATATGACGAAGTGTTTCACGGGGATCCCGGTCCAGAGCACTGACGTTCAGGGCGTATTCTACTGGAAGTTATGCGCTCGCCTCCCACGCCTTCGGAGCCTCCTCCGGCTCGATTCCCTCGAAGTCCAGAACCCTCAACGCAACCTCGCGCCGACGTGCGATGAGAATCAGAGAGTCACCCACCTGGATACCCTCCAGTTCCTCGTATTCCTTTTCCTTGGGATTGACGATCATCCTCCGCCGATCTCCCTCCAGCCTCACAAATCCAACAAGAAGAGTCGTCGGTGTATCCCCGTTGGCTTCTCCCTCTCGGCTCCGCTCGCCGATCCAGCGCACGACCGGGAAGAAGCCCTGTTTCGCCACTTCGAGTCCCGACCA
>ERZ890953.812-NODE-812-length-16958-cov-5.359226_pt1 | contig 16958 bp, 19 predicted proteins | sample MGYA00521264_ERZ890953 | MGnify/ENA primary metagenome ERZ890953 (study PRJEB32303, sample SAMEA104408629) | aquatic metagenome | biome: Brackish water; feature: Chemocline; material: water | place: Baltic Sea | collected 2014-10-26T21:54:00 | depth 200 m ...
TAGACTATAGACTACAAAAGTCTTAAAGACTTTTATAGTCTCACGCAAAAAGAATACAGCCCATCTTCGATGGGCTGTATTCTTTTTGCGAGCTGAATCCCCCCTTCCGTTCACATACAAGGCTATTTTATAAATCGAAAATCGTGTACCGTGATGGCTATCAGTGTGGGACCCGGCAGAGCTTTCCCTTTAGGGGAACGAGGAGTGACCAATCGCTTTGATGTGTATAAGATGCCTTCGTCATTGCGAGCGTGCTCCAAGACAACGTTGGCGGCTTTGGCTAGATCGCTGATAATTTCAGCGGTATAGTCGTGTTGAATAAGATGCCCGGTTTCCTTATCAAAGCAAAAATGTTGCACCAGGTTGTGGGTGGGAATCTCTTTTGAGAAAATCGCTTCAAAGCAGCCGGGTTCTATTTCCTTCCAGTCGATTTCTTCACGCATCAGCAATGCCGGGAGCGTAAAATAGTTCCAGAAGGCGTAATTGGCAAAATAAGCCATATCAAGATCATCCCAATAGAGGAGTCTTCTCCCGGTGGGGAAATAAGAGCGGGCATCTTTTCGCTCGCTGATGACCTCACCTTGCTGATTTTCGAGTCGAACATCATGTCCATCAAGAACGCCCGTGATTCCTGCTTCTTTCCCAATTGGAGTCAGCCGAGAGTATGGACGAGCGATATCCATTACGATTTTGGCGTGCTTGAAAAAAGGTCTGCGTTTCAAGGTAAATACAAATCCATGCACGCTGACTTCGGCTTCAATTCTTTTCGATTCTGTCCAAAGCTCCTTGCCACCATAGGCATCAAGGGCTTTCTGCGCTAGTGAATTCATTTTTTTATTTTTTCAACTCTTTTATCACTTCTTCTGGTGCTTCCTCGGGCGGATAGTGCCCGATCTGCTCCAGAATCATCAACGTATGGTTTTCCATAAGCTCTGTCCAAACTTTCAGTTCCCCTTCTTGAAATGCGATATCAGAATCGCCCCAAACGATAGCCGTTGGAATATCCTTGATCTTGTCTCTTTCTGCCCATAAGGTATCCAGCCAATCTGAAGAGCCGATGATCTCTCTGGGGAAAACCCAGGTGCCTTTCCGTGCGCTTCTTTCGGCGTGGGGCATATAATAATGTTTGTGTACCAACGCGGGCATTTTTTTCTTGGGACCATAGGCTTGTTTCGAGAGTACCTTGCCGATCAGGTTAAAGTTTTCGGTCAGGAATTTTCCAATAGGACCACCAGCCATGCCGCTGAAATTTTCAAAATTCTTATTCCCTTTTACCGACCAGAACCAGGTATTGCAGACGACGATTTTCTTGATCTTTTCAGGATATTTGATTGCATAAGCCATCGCAAGCGGTCCGCCCCAATCGTTGATAACAAAGGTGATATTTTCAAGATCAAGGTTGTCGAGAAATGCTTCGATCTGCAGCGCGTAATTTTTAGGCAAATAATCCCAGTTAGCAGGTTTATCTGAAAGACCAAAGCCAATATAGTCTGGCGCAATACAGCGATTGGATGTGGACATCGCTTTGATAATTTCACGGTATTCAAAAGACCAGCCCGGGTTGCCGTGCATTAAAACGATTGGCTCACCCTTGCCTTCGTCAATATAGTGCATATTGCCAACGGGTGTTTCAAAAAAATGTGAGTCGAAGGGGTATTCTTCTTTGTTGACCCAGTCGGGTTTAGTCATAATATTTATCTCCTCAAAAAATTGAATGTCAAATAATCTAAAGATCAGGCAGTGAAACCATCAATTACCTTTTGCAGCATCTCACGACTAAGTGGCAATAGATTATCTCTCTCGTCCAATAGAATTGTCGTCTGCAAGGAAGCAATCCCGTGTACAGTTGCCCAACAATGATAAGAAATCGCTGAGGCATCGTAAGCATCTTGCGCTACAAATTCTCCCTGCATCAATCCAAACTCCACGATCTGCAACAATGAACGCATCGCAATATCCCGCTGCTCGCCGGAAGTCGCCTTCGAAGGCTCCATCCCAAACATCAAATGATATTCCTGCGGGTGCTGCCCGGCGTATTCTATATAAGCCACCCCCCCGTTTAAAAGCATATCTGCTGCGCTGCCTGTAGGCTGGATGCGTGTCGCAATAAAAGAATTCAGCCGCTCAAAAGCCTCGGCACGCACAGCATCGATCAGGTCATCTTTACTGTCGAAGTATTTATACAAAGCACCGGCGGTGTAATCAATTCGATCTGCCAGAGCGCGGACGGATAAACCCTCAATCCCTTGCTCAACAATTATCTGGCGCGCATTTTTGATAATCTCGCTGCGTGTCTGTGCCAGGCGGCGGGCTTGGGGCGTAGGCTTATCCATTACCATGCCAACGCTAATGCTTCTGTCAGAAATTGCATCAGAGGGCTGGCAGCTTTGCAGAGATTGACATAGCGCTCCAGAAAATCATCGCTGCACACGATCTCCTCGTCAAGTTCTCCCGTGCCAATGAAATCCTTTCGCTTTAAGTCTTCGATCAGGGGATGGTTTGCATCGAAACCTCGCGGCGGGCGTTTGAGTGATTCGCCCCCAAATTGGAATACGTTTCGGAAAGTTGCATTTCCGATTGCAGCGCGCCACGTATCAGGTTTATCTACGATAGCCTCGCGGATCTTCGTAGCAACTTTACTTTCAGGATGCCAAATCCCGCAGCCTGCGAAGACGCTGCCTGGCTCCAGATGGAGGTAAAAGCCGGGAGCATGAACATCCTTTCCGGCAATATGCCGAAACTGCACAGCCGCCGCGATTTTATATGGCGATTTATCCTTGCTAAAGCGTACATCACGATAGATGCGGAACATCGAGCCTCCGGTGGCTTTGGGGATAGCGGTGTAATTCGGACTGATCTCAGGCAGATGCGCGCCAAAATCAGCAATGAATTGCAACAGCGGCTCTTTGACTTGTTGCTCATATAGTGCTTTGTTTTCCTGAAACCAGGGGCGGTTATTATTTTCTTTTAGTTCGCGCAAAAAAGTGAATAGGGTTGGGGAAATGGAGGACAATTCTTTCTCCTTATTGTTTGTTTTTCTTTGTACACTCAGTGAACAACGTTTACTGCAGTATATACCCTCCCTCCTTTCATGTCAAATACTACTCCAAACTCTTCCGCCCAACTTCAAGGCGATGGATCAGGGCGCGGCTTTTGTAAGGGAGTTGGTTACGGCGTAGCGGTTTATCCACAATTTGCACAGATTGTGCAGACTTTAAAAGCAAAAAGAACAAGGCACTTTGGAAGTGCCTTGTTCTCAATGCCCAAGCAATTAAATGCACAATATTTTCTCGCAGGGTGCAAAAACCTAGTCCAATAATTCTTTTGGATAAACGCTCATAAATCTTTTCGGATGGAATATTTGCGCCCTACGGGAATACACTTTCGTAAGGAAAAACATATTCGAAACCTTTATCAATCGTATTGAGAAAGACGATAAAAAATTTAGGCGGATAGTTGTCCAATTACATTATTAATATCTCTTCGTCACTGAACTTTTAATATGGTGAACTAAAATCGGTTCGAACAGTACTGATGAATATTTAAACTTAAATCTCTGATGCTTTAACAATACTGAGGGCTACAGCTTCAGCTATCTTGATGCCATCCATAGCTGAAGAGAGTATCCCTCCCGCATAGCCAGCGCCCTCACCCGCGGGGTAAAGACCGGTGATATTGACACTCTGAAAATCTCTACCGCGCACAATCCGGATTGGCGAAGAGCTGCGGGTTTCAACCCCGGTCAAAATGGCATCAGCCATCACGAAACCTTGGATCTGTTTATCAAAGACTGGCAAAGCTTCACGAATCGCTTCGATAATAAAATCGGGCAAACTTGTGCTTAGGTCGCCCAGCTTAACACCGGGTTTATACGAGGGCAAGACAGAACCAAATACGGTTGAAGGGCGACCAGCAAGAAAATCGCCGACCAACTGCCCGGGCGCATCATAAGTTCCCCCACCTAATTCAAAAGCGCGCTGTTCCCACTTGCGCTGATAATTTATCCCTGCTAAGGGGCTCCCTGGATAGTCTTTGGGAAAAACCTCAACCACGATAGCACTGTTAGCATTGCCAGCATTGCGCGAATATTGGCTCATCCCATTAGTCACAACTGTGCTGGGCTCAGATGAAGCGGCCAGCACTGTGCCACCAGGACACATACAAAAACTATAGACCGAGCGCCCATTGCTGCTATGGTGCACCAATTTGTAGTCTGCCGCCCCCAAGATGAGATTACCAGCACTCTCTCCGAAACGGCATTTATCGATCATAGGTTGAGGATGTTCAATTCGTAAGCCCATTGAAAAAGGTTTGGCCTCGATCTTCACACCCCGTTGATATAGCATTTGAAATGTGTCGCGAGCGCTATGACCGATCGCCAGGATGATATGATCGCTATGAAGCTTTTCTCCGCTGGTTAAGACCACCCCATGTAGATGCCCATTCTCGATGATGAGATCATCTACCCGGCTTTGAAAAAGAAATTCGCCACCTAGGTTCTGAATCGTATTGCGCATTTTTTCTACGATCTTGACTAATTTCAGCGTGCCGAGATGGGGTTTACTAATATAGAGGATCTCTTTGGGCGCTCCAGCTTCGACAAACTCGGTGAGAACTTTTCGTCCAAGGTGATTTTTATCTTTGATCTGGGTGTGGAGTTTTCCATCTGAAAAGGTGCCTGCCCCACCCTCGCCAAATTGGACGTTCGATTCGGGGTCTAGTTTTCGTTGACGCCAGAAGTCAAAAGTGTCTACTGTGCGTTCTCGCACGCGCTTACCGCGTTCGATGATGATTGGATTAAACCCCATCTGAGCCAGGACCAGCCCGGCAAACAAACCACAAGGGCCAGTGCCGACCACTAAGGGGCGCTGACTTAAGTTATCAGGGGCTTGAGTCACAAATTTATAGCTGGTATCTGGGGCAATCCTAATCGTGTTGTCTTTACGTTTTCGCCGCAGAATCTCTTTTTCTTGCCTAACTTCAACGTTCAAAGAATAGATCAAACTAATATTATCTTTTCTGCGTGCATCATAGCTACGTTTAAATACAGAATAGCTGAGCAGTTCATCAGATTGAACCCCAAGCTTTTTGAGAATTGCCACTTCTAACGCACTTTTTGGGTGATCAAGTGGTAATTTTATGTTGTATAGTAAAAGCATAGTTATCCTGCTAGAATATGGTTTTTATGGAAAGTCTGATAGATTTTACCGAGATGCCTATACTAAATATTGCTCCAATTTAAGGCTATCTCAATAAGCGGAAGTATAACAAGAAAATGTGCCTGCGCGCCAAGCTTGCCGTACATTTTTTTAATTTCCATTGTGCTGTGTTTTTTGATAATCGTATAGTAAGTTTGTTTGTCATAGTCCCCTAACAGGGTTTACCATCACTGCCTCATCCACCAAGGCACGATTCCCCCCGCCGTCACTTATTCTTGTCCTTCTCCCTGATTAATGCTATATTATTATTACTTCCTTTCTTCACAACAAAATTTTATCAAGCTAATATGGCTCTTATTCGCATCACCCTTACCCTATACGGACCTCTTGCGAAATTTGCAGGTGGAAAATATATAGTCCAGAAGACTGTCGAACTTGAAGCAGGAGCAACGATTCGAGATTTGATGGATCGTTTTGAAATCCCTTACGACCAAAAAAGTTATCTCTTTATTAATAATATCCTTTCTGATATGCCCGGTCTTTCAGCTTCTTTAGACGAAGTTTTGAGTAATAATGCTCGCGTCGGTATTTTCTCTCTACAGCATATGTATCCCTATCAATACAGAGATGGGCTTCCGATGTCGGAAAACCTGACCAAAACTCTGAAAGAACGTAGTGGTGGGGCAGTACACAATACCTATTAATTTCTTAATCCTATAGTTCTCTTCGAGAATTCTCTGGTTAAGAAGTATAAAAACAATCACAAAAAGGAGTGTCCTATGGCAAAACAGATTTTACGTATCAATATGACCAACCTTGAAGCCACCTATGAGCCTCTTCCAGAAAAATGGGCAAGGTGGGCAGGGCGCGGGCTTACCTCCGCTGTTCTTGTTGACGAAGTAGACCCAACCTGTCATCCGCTGGGGCCGAATAACAAACTTGTTATGGCACCCGGTTGGGTTTCTGGCAGTCCCGCAGCTCCCAGCAGCGGACGCACCTCATTTGGCGCAAAAAGCCCTCTTACCGGCGGTATCAAAGAGGCCAACTCTGGCGGTCTTTCCAGCCAGAAAATTGCCAAATTAGGCCTCGCGGCCATTATCCTCGAGGGCATGCCCCAAAAGGGAAAATGGTATGAGATATTTATCAACAAAGATGGCGTTAAATTTGAAGATGCCTCCGAGTTGATGGGCAAAGGCATGTACGAAATTGATGAACTGATGTGGGCAAAATACGAGAACAAACCCGCAGTAATCGGCGTTGGCCCCGTTGGCGAGAGAAAACTCTCCAATGCTGGCATCTCCGTTAACGATCCTGAAAACTCACCCGGTCGCTATGCTGGGCGTGGCGGTTTGGGCGCAGTCATGGGCGCGCGCGGTGTCAAAGTCATGATCGTAGATGATAAAGGTGGCCCTGGCGTTGAACTTGTCAATAAAGAACTCTATACAGAAGGACGCAAAAAAGTTGCTGCTGCCATGGGCGAACACGCTCTCACCAAAGTAGATGGCGGGCTGTGGTCTTTCGGCACCAATGTTTTGATGAACATCATCAACGAAGCGGGCGGTCTCCCCACTCGCAACTTCAGCGCAGGTCAATTTGAAGGCGCAGCAAAGATCTCTGGCGAAGCCGTTGCCGAAAACATCGAAACTCGTGGCGGTGTTGGCAAAGTTCACCACGCTTGTCACCCCGGCTGTATCATGCAATGCTCCAGCATTTATCCCAACGAAGATGGCAGCAAATTTGTCTCAGTCATCGAGTACGAAACCTCTTGGGCGTTGGGCGCAAACTGCGGCATCGACGATCTCGAATATATCGCCCAAGCCACTTGGGAATGTAACGACATCGGTCTCGACACCATCGAAGCAGGCAATGCTATTGCGATAGCGATGGATGGTGGGCACCTCGAGTTTGGCGATACAAAAGGCGCATTGAAACTCTTTGACGAGATCCGTGACGGAACCCCTCTTGGACGTGTGCTTGGTCAGGGTGTAGAAGCAACGGCAAAAGCCTTTGGCGTTTACCGTGTCCCCACCGTTAAAGGACAATCAATGCCCGCCTATGAACCGCGTGCGATTAAAGGCATCGGCGTGACCTATGCAACCACCGTTATGGGCGCAGATCATACCGCTGGCTATACCATTGCCCCAGAAATTGCAGGCGTTGGTGGCAAAGTGGATCCGCTCGACAATACCGATAAAGGCGATCTCTCACTTACTTTCCAGGCCGCAACTGCCTTCATTGACAGCACCGGCTATTGTCTCTTCATCGCCTTCCCGATCCTCGATATCCCCGAAGGCTGGGCTGGGATGGCAGAATCTGTTGCTGGCGTAACCGGCCTCGATATCACCGGCGACAATGTGATCGAGATCGGCAAAGAGATCCTCAAGATGGAACGTCTCTTCAATGAAGCCGCTGGCTTCACCCCTGCAGATGACCGTCTCCCCGAATTCATGCGCGACGAAGCACTTCCCCCGCACAACGTCAAATGGGATATGGAAGACGCAGTCCTCGACAAAGTTTTCGCTTGGGTTCACGATTAATCAAGGAATAGCAAAGAGGCTTACGTCTAAAAGCGCAAGCCTCTTTCTCTTTAAACCTTCAATTCTAAATCCAGGTGCATTTGCGAGGAGAATTTTCCCCGCCGAAGCAATCTCCTCGCTACGAGACTACTTCGTCGCATGAAAACGCTCCTCGTAGAGTCATCTTGGAATTAATTGCTACTCTAACAAATTTTGTCGTAAGGGCGACCCATTGTGATAAACTGGAAAATATTTTTTACATAAAATAAGCAGTATAGATTACAAGTCGCATTAAAGGTAATTTTATGAAAATTGAAGTTAGAGTTTTTGCCACATTAAGAAAATATATTCCCGAGTTGGGGATTGGCGAGCCAAAAATCGTTGAACTCCCTGAAGGTGCAACCTTTGAAGATCTGCGCAAAATGCTGGGCTTACCCCTCGAAGAGATAAAGATCATCATGCGAAATGGAATCCAGACCGAGATGGAAGAAATCATCAAAGATGGTGATCGCATTGCTTATGCACCAGCTGTGGCGGGTGGGTAATTGATAATTTAAAATTAAGAATTGAGAATTAAAAATGGCTATCTTTCAAAATCCACTATGGGGATTTGAGCTGACTTACCCCGATAATTGGGCACAGGTATCCAACCTGGGAGCAGATGGCTTTGCGCAAAATGTTGAGGCATTTGACCCGGTTAGTGATGTCAATGAGCAAGCCGCTTACATGCTCGTTCGTGGTGAATTTAACGGGAAACGCGAAGCTATCGCTCCACTCTGGAATCAGCATATCAGCAAATTATCCATTATGCTGGGGGCAAAGAAATTAGGCGCATCGCCTTTTAGTATGGGTGGCGCAAACGGGTTTGAAGCAGAGATCCAGCTCCCTAAACGAGTAAACCGCCGACTTTGGTCTGGGATTTTGGCACGAGATACGGTCATCCTGCACTTTATGGTTTCGCATAAAAAAACAGAGCGAGCAGATTTTGAGCCAAAAGCCACGCAAATCATTTCAAGCTTGCGTTTTCTTGAACGTGCTGAAGGGCTTCCTACGAACACCTATAATTTACCCCTGCCACCTAATTATCAATCCGTTGACCCTCTTAGTCTTGTCCCCGATGCGAAAAAGGACGAGCGTTGGGAAGCCTATGTTGGCGAGAACGAACTTGCTGCGCTGCAAGCTTTTTATTATCGAGAGTTGCATCAACATGGCTGGGAGATCAGCGAGTTTATCCCTTTTCCAAATCAAGAGGAGATCGGCTTTGTTCGTTTGCGTATTCACAAAGACAATTTAACGGCAACGCTGGGCATACTGCCCACTGGCCAAAAGAAACTATTAGGTCAGATCGTGGTTAAGTATGATTAATTAATTGAAATTTGAGAAATAACTATGGTTTCTATTCATCTTTACGGAAAACTACGCCGCTATGCGGTAAATAAAAGCCCCTCAGGCAATAGTGTTATCGAGGCAGAAGTGCTTGAGAACGAAGGTTTATACGATTTTCTCTTGCGCCTTGGCTTTGATATTGGCGAGCTTTATACCATTTTTATCAACTCGCGCTTGCTGACTTCACGGACAAAAATGGCACCCTTTTTAGGATATCAACAAGTTTGTGAAGATGACTGCCTATGCTGGGAATTATCGGAGACAATTAAAGATGGCGACCGGATCGGGTTATTTGGTGAGGATATGCCCGCACTAGTGGCATAAAGTTTCGCTCTCGATTTTGGCTTGCTTCCGCTTAAAAAGTTTTTTCTTTATTTACCCTAACCCATTAAAATAAAACTGACACTCATCGAGTGTCAGTTTTTAGGTTGCATACTTATTTCTTTTTCCAATCCATTTTCATATACACATCCCCTTTTTCTAGCTCAACTAACATTTGTGAAAAACGCTTTTGCTTGGTCTCTTCGCGTTTGGCACGCGTGATCCACGCCAAATAATTATTCTGCCGATAATCAGGGCGATAACGAGTACTAGCCTTATACCGGTAGGATGTATTTGTGGATCCGCCAACGAGCCTGGATGTAAATATAAAAACAATCTCTTGTGAAGTGACTGCCACCCCTAAGTGATGCGTAAATCACCACAAAAATGCCACGCCTTGTTTCTCTATAGCTTAAGCAAATTGCCAGACAATTTGCTCTGAAGCACCTTTTGTTATTACTGTAATAGGAAGAGGGTTGGCTGCTTTGCCCGTCTCAGGAAACCAGATGCGCCCCTGTTTGACCACAACGAAAAGTCCATTTTCATCGCCGAGGGCAGAAAAGTTCTCACTGCCTGCGCCACGATAGACAGAGATTTTGCTGCGTTCCACTATCAAAACAACCTCTGCTTTTACATCATCCGTAGCAATACCGATCTCACTAACACACAAAATACTTTCTCTTGAAAAAGCTTGTTGGCTTGTAGATGGTAAAGTATGACGGGCGATCAATTCGACGATATTGCCAGCAGGGTCATAAAAATAAAGCATATGTGCATCCCAGCTCTCTGAGTAAAAAGTGTCTATGCCCGTTGCATCGGGAATTAGGGGCACATACTGCCGAATCCATTCTGTCGCTTCATCAAAATGATTTTCAGGGATATTGAAAGCAAAATGATAAGGTCCGGTCTCGAACACGAGTGCCTGGAGAAAAGTTAAGCGAGAACTGCCAACCTGAAACTCTAGTTTTTCAGTTGATGATTCTAAAAGGGGAAAATTAAATACCTTTGTGTAGAACTCTTCTTGGGCCTTGATATTAGCTGTAAGCAGTTTTAGATTAAAAATATGCATTACAAGCACCTCTCCTGATCTTTTTCCCGATTCATCTTTCCTCCAAATATCCCTACGCCATGCTTCCCAAAAAATTGATTGTCAAAGACGATTTTGGCGAATGTTTTGCCATCCCAACGCAGATGTAAAAGGAGTAAACGCTCTTCTCGTTCTCGCTGAGGGTCAGTTTTTCTTTGTAATAATCACTTCTTCTTCCAATCCATTTTCATATACACATCCCCCTTCTCTAATTCAACCAGCATTTGTGCGAGACGCTTTTGGCGCGTCCTTTCGCGTTTGGCACGCGTAATCCAGCCGATATAGTCATTCTGCTGATAATCAGGACGAGCAAAATAAGCCTCTGCTAACTCATACTCGTCAAGCGCGTCGCGGATAAAATCTGGCATTGGGTAGCGGGGACGTTTTAACGGGGACATTTTATTCTCACCAAAACCCTAAATGAACCTGCCGCGCTTCCTTTTCCAAGAACGGTCCTTCTACTTCAACTGGATGTTTGCCACGCGCAAAAACTTCTCTACAAGGCAACGCCAGTTCGTAGGGTGTTTCGCCCGTTATTTCATATAGTCCCTCTTCTTTGAGCGCGTAGACCACGTGTCTCACATCTCCCCAAAAGATCGCACCAGAGCACATAGCGCAAGGTTCTGTACTTGTATATAGGATGAAATTTTGCAGTTCTTCTGGCGCGTATTTTTTCGATGCCATCCGCATCAAATTTGTTTCCGCGTGAGCGGTGCAATCACTGTCTGTGACAACAGTATTCTCCGCTTCGAGCAGGATATTCCCTGCTTCGTCAGCGAGGAGCGCGCCAAAGGGGTGATTACCATGCTCGCGTGCGCTTTGGGCGATCTCAATCGCGCGGCGAAGCAGTTTCTCATTTTTTTGCATCATAAGAGTAGCTCCATAACATCTTCGCCATCTTCTATTTCTCCCGTTGGTTCAAAACCCAACCCTTTGTAAAATTCGAAAGGGCTGCCTTTGCCAGGAACGCAACTGGTTAATAATTTTATTGCGTTGGGACGTGTTTTAACATGCGCAATCAAAAGAGCCATTGCTCGCTGACCAAAGCCCATACCTTGATAATGTTCATCGATCATCAAACGCCAAAGGAAATATTCGGCTTTCTTGGCTTCATCCGATAACATTAAAAAGCCGACAGGGGTTTCATCTGCGTAGATGGCGCGGAACCAAGCTTCTTCGGGATAGAAATGTGCCTGAGCAATGGATGTTGAATTCGGCGCAACAAATTTACTTTGCTCTTCAGCAACTTTCAGGCGCAGAACTTCATCCAGATTATCTCGCGTTACTTCGCGCAAAGTGATCTTAGAATCCTTCTGAACATTTTCTTGTTTTTGCATGGTCATTAGTTATTTCCTAAAGCTTTTTCCAATTGCGTTTCTTTTTCTGCCCGCATTCTGATCGCGATGGGGGCAGCCAAAAACTTACGGATAGTAGATGCTTGAAGATCGGGTGCGTAATGGTCGCGGTAGCAATTTAGTATAGAGACGCTTCCTTCCTCATATTTCTCTACGCGGACAGAAGCTCCGGCTTGCACTTTTCCCTCTTTGAGAACGCGGCAATATAGCCCGGGGCGTTCTGCTGCACGAAATTTCTTTATGAATTGAGGGTCTTCCATCCGGGCAGAAAAGGTTTTGCAGGGAAAGCGTGGCGCGGTCACTTGAAGAGTCACTTCGCCGACATGCAAAATATCGCCGATGGCGAAGGCTGCGCTTTCCAATCCGCTTATGGTCAGATTCTCGCCAAATATACCGGGAGCAAGCTCAAATCCGAGTTCGTTCCGCCACCAATCGTAATCAGTATCCCCGTAAATGTAGACGGCCTGATCGGGACCACCGTGATGTTTTTCGCTGAGAATTACATCCCCAACCAAACCCAGCTTATTGATCTGCACTGCTCCCTCGGCAGGGATTTTGAATATCCCCGTTTTTTCACGATAAAGCTTTCTTTGGATTGTACCTACTTTCCCGACATTGACACTGATCACTTTCATTTATTCATCCAATAGTGCTACAAAATCGATCTCTAGTAAAACTTCTTCATCTACTTCTGCCACGCGCGGCACAGAGGGAATAGAAATAGCATAGTCGGCATAGGCGACCATCGTCTCAGCATGCCCTTGAATTTCTGTTGCCGAAATGGGCGTGATATTTGCTCTAAAAGTGACTTTTTGCGTGACTTCTTTGATGGTCAGGTCACCACTAATTTCGAGCGAGAGGCTTTCACCAAAATTGACCGTTTCTGGGAGCGTAATGATCTCTGTCGGCATAAAAGAGATCAGCGGATATGTGCCCGTATTTAATATTTTCCCTTGAATGGCTCTGTTTCTAAAGGAATTATCTGTCGTCAATGCACTGGGGTCGATCTGGATTTCGGCAATTTCTGTTCCTTGTGGATTCTCAAAATCGATAGTTATCTCGCCTCTTACCTGACTTGTTTTCCCGATGACAGTAGTCGGCACACCACCCAATAATTCACCCAAAGTAAAACGGACTTCAGACCGTGATGCTGCAATTCGAAAAAGACCTTCTGGCAAGGCTTCCGGTGGAGCACTTTCTTGGGTAGGTTCGGGCGCGACATCAGCAGGCGCGGGCGCTACTGCATCTTCTGCGGCTACAGAGGGTGGTGTCAGAGATTTCTTAAAAAGGAACTGATCCATCGCAGCGATCCCTAACACAGCAAGAACACCAATGACAATAACAAGGGTGAGCATATTCTGACTTTTTTTCATTTCAAACTCCTTAATAGGACTGTTTTAGTGTTGTTTCAGAGCATAATACCATAAAGACCATCTCTTTTTAGTGCGTAAAAAAAATATACTATAATTCTCTTCGCCTATAAAGTCCCTTCAATCTTCCCCCCCTAAGCAGGAGAAAAAATGCGCAAAAAAGCAACCCTTATTACCGGCGCAGCCGGTGAAGTTGGGCAAGCCCTCGTAGAGAGGATCGCTGAGCAAAATAATACCCATGTCATCAGTATGGATATCAAGCCTTTACCTCCTGAACTGGATGCAAAGGTTCAACATATTGTTGGCGATATTCTCGATGAAGCCCTTTTCGCTCGTCTTGTCAGCGAATACGATATTACCCATATCTACCATCTCGCCGCGCTGCTTTCTACACGAGCAGAATACTCCCCCATGTTGGCACATAGTGTCAATGTTGGCGGAACAATGCAATTGCTCCAACTCGCCGCCGAGCAATCTGAATGGAAGCGTGAGCCGGTCATCTTTATCTTCCCCAGCTCAGTTGCCGCTTTTGGTATGGATACCCTCGAGAACAAGGCCGAAAATCCCCGCCCCCAAGAATGGGAATGGAATAAACCCATCACCATGTATGGCTGCAATAAACTCTACGGCGAAACCCTCGGCATCTACTATAGCAACCACTACAAACAGCTCGCTGAGGATGAACCTACCATGCTCGATTTCCGCTGCGTACGTTACCCCGGGCTAATTTCTGCCTTTACCGTTCCCAGCGGCGGAACCAGCGATTACGGCCCCGAAATGCTCCATGCCGCTGCACAAGGCAAAGCCTACGAATCCTTCGTCCGTGAAGATGCTGCAATTTCCTTCATGGCAATGCCCGACGCTGTTACTTCCATAATCCAATTAGCAAACGCCCCACGCGAAAATCTCACGAGGAGAATCTACAATATCACGGCTTTTAGCCTGAGCGCAGAAGAATTTGCAGGCTACGTTAAAAAACATTTCCCCGATGCTGAAATAACCTACAAACCCGATGTCAACCGCCAGCGCATCATCGACTCTTGGCCCATCGACATGAACGACAATGCTGCCCGCCGTGATTGGGGTTGGAAACCCAAATATGATGCCGAAAAAGCTTTCAGCGAATATCTTGTTCCTAATATTCGCAAGCGTTACGAGAAATAAAGAAAAAGTAGAGATGTCATTGCGAGCGGCTGAACCAAGCCAAACTACGTTTGGCCGTTCAGCTTAGCGAAGCAATCTCCCACACTGTCGAGGAGATTGCCGCATCGGACTATCGTCCTCCTCGCAATGACAGATTTGTGAATTATGAAGACACTGACCCTCCTCAGTGTCTTTTTTATCTGATAGAATTTTTTTATGGAATCCAAACCTCGTCTCGCCCCTAGCCTGATACTAACCATCATCACCTTTATCGCATTGTCAGCCTGCGCGCCGACACAAACGCAGCCCACACCTGTTCCCGCTACCCCAACAGCGACAGTTGCCCCAAGCGCGACGGTGCAATGGTTCCCCTCAACATCTACCGCTACCCCTCGTTTGATACAAGTTCCCACCGCGACCCCAGTACAAAAGCCAGGTATAGGCGGGAATTTAGTCACTGACAATTTTAGCTCCGAGAACGCGTGGAATACCTCCGTCTCCGATCAAGGGAATGTCAGCGTCAGCCGAAATCGAATCACCATCGCTGCAAAAGAGCCAGATATCTATATTTTCTCTTTGAGAAACGAACCCTTACTAACCGATTTCTACGCCGAAATTGACGCGCATCCTGCGCTGTGTAAAGGCGGGGATTCTTACGGGCTGCTCTTTCGGGCGAATAACAACTCTTCCTATCGATATGCGCTCTCCTGCAACGGGACCGTCCGTCTTGAGCGGATGAGCGTTAACCGCGCCCGCCCCCTTCAGGAAGCCCTCCCCAGCGGAGATGTGCCCCCCGGCTCGCCCGGTGATGTTCATCTCGGCGTTTGGGTGGCAGGGTCAGAGATGCGTTTCTTTTTAAATGGCCGTTATCAATTCACAGCGACGGATGTGAACTTGGGCATCGGCACGATCGGTGTCTTTGCCCAAACTGCCCCCGAAAACAGGGCGATGACAGTCACTTTTTCTAATTTGAATGTACAATCAGTGGGGTACGTCAGCCCAACGCCAAGCCCCACTATGACAAGAACGCCGGTTCCGACGAGTACAAGAAGTCCGTAAAAAACATTACCCTTTTACGCAAAAAAAAGATACTTATCACGGAAATTTAGTCTGGGGATACTAAGAATAACGCATTCCCTTGAATTATGACCTTATTTGTCGTAAAATCTTTCTCTATATCCATTTTAGAAGAGGAGAAGGAATGAGAAGGAATACCCTATATATTGTCTTGGCATTTTTAGTACTTTCGCTTTCTGCGTGTAATTTAGAGACTGACGAGCCAACACCAACCCCTACATCAGAAGTAATCACCATTGTGGTGACAGCAACGCCCGAATCTGAAACACCCATACCTGTTTTAACTGAGACACCTACTCCTCCGACTGAAACGCTTGCTCCCTCAACGGCTACAGTTGTGGTCGAAACAGCTACTCCTGAATTACTCCGATTCTATGTTTCAGGGACAGTTTGGCACGATCAATGTGCTCCTGGCCTAGACGGTGGTGGGCCCACACCGACTGCCCTTCCAAATGGATGTATATCTAAACCTTCGGGCGGCGTGGGCGCAAACGGCACATTCGATGCTGGTGAACCAGGGATTGCGGGCATAACTGTCCGTTTGGAAATTGCCTGCAGTTATGGTGCTTTTACTACAGTTACTGATGCAAATGGATTTTATAGCACATCATTTACCGTTCCCGCAGATGCTGGTGTGTCTGAACAGAGAATCTGCCTTTCTATAGATGGCCTTGGTGACGGAAATGATTCTGTTCTAATTCCCGGTGGTTGGACTTACCCAGCCGGAAGTGGCACAGTTGCTCTTTATGATGTTGTTATCCCCGTAGAGCAAGAAAATATTTATAGCTTTGGATGGGATTACCAATTTAAGTAACATTATGCAAAAGAAAGGAAAACGCCTGAACCTCCACTTACAAGAGGCTCAGGTGTTTTTTAATTAAAATGCATTTTTTTTCAATTTAGTTGTACAATCAGTAAGCTATCTTATATTGACGATTACGAGCAGTCCTTAGCGTCATTGCGAGGAGGATGTTTTTCTGACACGGCGATCTCCACAGCTAAGCGGGAGATTGCCACGGCGATAAAACTGCCTCGCAATGACATCCATATTTGAGAATTAAATCCTATGGCCTATAAAAACCGCATGAACGACATCGATAATAAAACCTGGTTGAAGTTCCAGAAATCATGGTTTATTCATAACCCGCCCCGCCGAAAGAAGGGTGTTTTGCGCCATCCTGCCAAATACCCGGAGACGATGGTGCAGGAGTTCATCGAGTTTTTCACCAAAGAAGGGGCGACTGTTCTTGATCCAATGGCTGGAACGGGATCGACGCTCGTGGCTGCGCTGCGTAGTGGACGACATTCTTACGGGATCGAGTTGAATCCCAAATACGCGCAGATTGCCCGAGATGTTCTTGCCGAAGAAAAAGTGATTTTAACGGAAGCAGGCTCAAATTCAAGTTTGACCGCGGAGATCATCACCGGAGATGCCGCAAAGGCGACCGATTATGCCATCCCCGAAATTGATTATCTGATCACATCTCCCCCCTACTGGGATATGCTCCACGCGCGCGGCGCGCAGACGCAGAAGAAAAGACGCG